>ULRW01019339.1_pt1 | contig 14160 bp, 8 predicted proteins | sample 1955581 | NCBI WGS metagenome assembly ULRW01 (sample SAMEA4835687, study PRJEB28245) | human gut metagenome | biome: gut microbiome; material: fecal sample | place: Denmark | collected 2008 | reverse complement strand
GGCGAGCCGATTGCAGCCATGGGACATGACACACCACTTCCGATGCTTAGCAAACAGCCACAGCCGTTGTTTAACTATTTCAGACAGCGTTTCGCACAGGTAACAAACCCACCAATTGATGCGATTCGTGAGGAAGTAGTAACATCAACATCAACTTATATTGGAGAGGACGGAAACCTGTTACATGAGCAGCCGGAAAACTGCCGTGTGCTTCGTATTAAGAATCCGATTTTGACCGATACGGATTTGCTGAAAATTAAAAACATGGATGTGCCGGGATTCAAAGTTGGTGTTATTCCGATTACTTATTATAAAAATACTTCTTTGAAAAAGGCAATTGACCGACTGTTTTTGGAAGCAGACAGAGCTTACAAAGATGGTGTTAATGTGTTGATTCTTTCAGACCGTGGTGTCGATGAAAACCATGTGGCAATTCCTTCTTTGTTGGCGGTGTCCGCAATGCAGCAGCATTTGGTACGCACAAAGAAAAGAACGAGTGTTGCCATGATTTTAGAGAGTGCAGAGCCAAGAGAAGTTCATCACTTTGCCACCTTATTAGGTTATGGTGCCTGCGCCGTAAACCCATATCTGGCGCTGGATACCATCAAACGCTTGATTGACTGCAACATGCTTGACAAAGATTACTATGCTGCTGTGGATGATTACAATTCAGCCATCCTTCACGGTATCGTAAAAATTGCATCAAAGATGGGTATTTCAACAATTCAGTCTTATCAGGGATCCAAGATTTTTGAGGCGATTGGCATTTCCAAGGAAGTGACAGATGTGTACTTTACCGATACGGTATCCAGAATCGGTGGTATTTCGCTTCAGGACATTGAGACACAGGTAGAAAACCTTCATACACGTGCTTTTGACCCATTGGATCTTGGTAACGATACAACACTTGACAGTCTGGGTATGCACAAGTTACGCAGTGGAAAAGAAGATCATCTTTATAATCCAAAGACGATTCATCTTTTACAGCAGGCAACTTGGCAGAAAGACTATAAATTATTTAAAGAATATTCAAGAGAAATTGATAATGAAGACCGCTTCATGAATTTGAGAAGTTTGTTAGACTTCAAATTCCCGAAAAAGGGAATTCCGCTTTCTCAGGTTGAGCCGGTTGAAAGCATTGTCAAACGATTCAAAACCGGTGCGATGTCTTATGGTTCTATTTCACAGGAAGCACATGAGACGTTAGCCATTGCGATGAACCGCTTACACGGTAAATCCAACAGTGGTGAGGGCGGTGAGAGTTTAGAGCGTCTATCCATTGGAAAAGACGGCTTGAACCGCTGCTCCGCAATTAAACAGGTGGCAAGCGGACGATTTGGTGTTACCTCACATTATTTAGTAAGTGCAAAAGAAATTCAGATTAAGATGGCACAGGGAGCAAAACCGGGTGAAGGCGGACATCTGCCGGGTGGAAAAGTTTATCCTTGGATTGCAAAAACAAGACTTTCAACACCGGGTGTATCCCTTATTTCCCCGCCGCCTCATCATGATATTTACTCGATTGAGGATTTGGCACAGTTGATTTACGACTTGAAATGTGCAAATACCAATGCCAGAATTTCCGTAAAACTGGTATCGGAAGCAGGTGTTGGTACAGTCGCTGCCGGCGTAGCAAAAGCCGGTGCAGGCGTCATCCTGATTTCCGGTTACGATGGTGGTACCGGTGCAGCTCCGGCAAGTTCGATTCACAATGCCGGACTTCCTTGGGAGCTTGGTCTTGCTGAGACACACCAGACACTGATGATGAACGGACTCCGCTCAAAAGTTGTGATTGAGACAGATGGTAAACTGATGACCGGCCGTGATGTTATGGTAGCAGCATTGCTTGGTGCTGAAGAGTATGGTTTTGCAACCGCACCGCTTGTTACGATGGGATGCGTGATGATGCGTGTATGTAATCTGGATACCTGCCCGGTTGGTGTGGCAACACAGAATCCGGAACTGAGAAAACGATTCAAAGGAAAACCGGAATACGTTGAAAACTTCATGTGTTTTATCGCAGAAGAAGTTCGTGAGCTGATGGCAAAACTTGGAGTAAGACAGCTTGATGAGTTGATTGGACGTACGGATTTATTGAAAGTGCGTGATGACATTCAGGATGATGAGAGAACGAAGAAACTGGATTTGTCCGCAATTATTGATAATCCATTTGCAAAAGATAAAAAACATTTATATAATCCGAAAGATGCGTATGATTTTAAATTGTCAAGGACAATGGATGAGAAAGTATTCTTAAAGAAATTTAAGCATGCGCTGGAAACCGGAGAAAAGACAAAAATTAGTGCAAGAATCAGCAATGTGGATCGTGCACTTGGTACAATTCTTGGTTCTGAAATCACAAAGAACTTAGGAGATGATGTACCGGCCGATACCTTTACGGTAGAATGTATCGGAAGCGGCGGACAAAGTTTTGGTGCCTTTATTCCAAAAGGACTTACGCTGACATTGGAAGGTGACAGTAACGATTACTTCGGAAAAGGACTTTCCGGTGGTAAACTGGTTGTCTTTCCACCGGAAAATGTACAGTACAAAGCAGAAGATAACATTATCATCGGTAACGTTGCTTTGTATGGTGCGACAAGCGGTGAGGCTTATATCAACGGTATGGCAGGCGAGCGTTTCTGTGTCAGAAACTCCGGTGCACACGCTGTTGTAGAAGGTGTTGGCGACCACGGCTGTGAATATATGACAGGCGGCTGTGTCGTTGTCTTAGGTCCGACCGGAAAGAACTTTGCAGCCGGTATGAGCGGTGGTATCGCTTATGTACTGGATGAAAATAGTGACTTGTATCTCAAACTGAATAAAGAGCTGGTATCATCCAATGCAGTAACGGATAAATACGACGTTATGCAGTTGAAAGATATGATTCGTGAGCATGTAGAAGCAACCGATTCGGAACGTGGTAAAGAAATTTTAGCAAACTTTAGTGAGTACCTGCCAAAATTCAAGAAAATCATTCCTCATGATTATCAGGCAATGTTACAGGCAATTGCCCAGATGGAAGAAAAGGGACTGAGCAATGAGCAGGCACAGATTGAAGCATTTTACCAGTTGAAAAAAGCACGCTAAGATTTTTTGAAAACGAAGAAAGAAAGGATGATTACAATGGGTAAACCAACCGGATTTATGGAATATAAACGAGAGAACAACCTTGAGATAAAGCCACTTGAACGCATTAAAAACTTCAATGAATTTCATGTACCGATGAGTGAAGAGGAGCGCAGTGTGCAGGCTTCCAGATGTATGGACTGCGGTGTTCCGTTCTGTCAGTCGGGCATGATGATTGGCGGTATGGCAAGCGGCTGTCCGTTAAACAACTTAATTCCTGAGTGGAATGATATGGTGTATCATAACGGATACGAACAGGCACTTGGCAGACTGCTTAAGACAAATAATTTTCCGGAATTTACTTCCCGTGTCTGCCCGTCTCCATGTGAGGCAGCATGTACCTGTGGATTGAATGATTCACCGGTAACGATTAAGGAAAATGAAAATGCCATTATCGAATATGGTTATGAACACGGATTGATGGGACCAAAACCTCCGAAAGTCCGTACAGGCAAAAAAGTAGCGATTGTAGGTTCCGGTCCATCCGGACTTGCGGCTGCTGACCAGTTGAATAAACGTGGACACAGCGTGACCGTATTTGAACGCGAGGATTATCCGGGCGGACTTTTGATGTATGGAATCCCGAATATGAAACTTGACAAATCGGTAATAGAACGTAAAATAGAAGTAATGAAAGCAGAAGGGGTTGTTTTCCGTACCGGTGTCAATGTCGGTGTGGATGTAAAAGCCGATGAGCTGAAAAAAGAATTTGACCGCATCATTTTGACTTGTGGTGCTTCAAACCCTCGTAACATCAATGCTCCCGGCAGAGATGCCAAAGGTATTTATTTTGCCGTTGATTATTTGAAACGAGTAACCAAGCATTTACGCAATCCGCAGTATACGGATTATATCAATGCCAAAGATAAAAATGTACTCGTTATCGGAGGCGGTGATACCGGAAATGACTGCGTTGGTTCCTCAATTCGTCAGGGGGCTAAAAGTGTCGTTCAGCTGGAAATGATGCCAAAACCGCCGGTTTGCCGTTTGGCAAGCAATCCTTGGCCGGAGTGGCCGAAAATTCTTAAGACCGATTACGGCCAGCAGGAAGCAATCGCTGTCTTTGGCAGTGACCCGCGAATCTATGAGACCACGGTAAAAGAATTTATCAAGGATAGTAAAGGTGATTTGAAACAGGTTAAAATCGTGAAACTGAACTGGCAGAAAGATGAAAAGACCGGACGGATGCAGATGAGCGAAATTCCGGGAAGTGAACAGATTTTAGATGTTGACCTCGTCTTTATTGCGGCAGGATTTTTAGGCTCTGAGGAGTATGTTACAAAAGAATTTGCCGTAAAATGTACGGACCGCACAAATGTGCAGACGAAGCAGGGCGAATACAGCACCAGTCAGAAAGGAATCTTTACAGAGGGTGATATGCCCCGAGGACAGTCCTTGGTTGTCTGGGCAATCCGCGAGGGAAGAGAGGCAGCCCGTGAAGTTGATAAAGATTTGATGGGTTATACCAACCTCAATTAAAGGGTACAATTATCCGGTGGCAGAGGACTGCTGCCGGATTTCATATGGAAAGGAGAATAAACTATGTCGCATTACACAAAGGAAGATATCATTCGTATTGTAGAAGAGGAGGATGTAGAATTTATCCGTCTGCAATTTGTGGATATTTTTGGAATTTTGAAAAACATGGCAGTAACAGCCAAACAGTTGGACTCTATTTTGAATAACCGATGTACGTTTGATGCCGCTGCAATTAATGGGTTTGATACGATGCATGTGGATGAACTTGTTTTAGTCCCGGATTTGGATACTTTTACAATCTTCCCTTGGAGACCGCAGAGAGGCCGTGTAGCACGTTTTATTTGTGATGTGCGTCATACGGATGGAACTCCTTTCATGGGAGATTCCCGTTATATTTTAAAACAAGTAATCGAAGAAGCGGCAAAAGACGGCTATACGTTAAATGTCGGACCGGAATCGGAATTTTTCCTCTTTGATATGTCGGAAGATGGACAACCAACGACAAACACCAGTGAAAAAGGTGGATTTTTTGACATCGGACCGGTGGATGCCGGAGAAAATGCAAGACGTGATATCGTGCTTTCGCTGTCCGAGATGGGATTTGAGATGGAATCTTCGTATCACTCCAATGAAGTATGCCAGCATCATATCGATTTTAAATTTGATGATGGAATTCAGACAGCCGATAATATTATGACATTTAAACTTACCGTTCGTACCGTAGCAAAGAGACATGGACTTCATGCTACGTTTATGCCAAAGCCAAATTATGGGAAAAAAGGTTCTGCGATGTTCTTTAACATGTTCTTGAGCAAAGATGGTGAGAACATTTTCAGTGACCCGGATGAAGAGTATGGTCTGAGCAAAACAGCATACTATTTCATGGGTGGAATTATGCGCCATATTAAAGGGCTTACTTTAATTAACAATCCGATTATCAATTCTTACAAACGTTTGGTGCCGGGATACAATGCACCGGTTAATATTACATGGTCACGTAAAAACCGTACTCCGCTTATGCGTATGACGAGTACCGGTGAGATGGGACCGCGTGTAGCATTGAGAAGTCCGGATGGCTCCTGTAATCCATATTTGGTTTTAGCAGGATGTTTAGCTGCCGGATTAGATGGCATCCGCAATAAAATCGAGCCACCAACCTGTATTGATGATTTAGAGGAGACACAGGAATTTGATATTCTGCCAAGAACTTTGATTGAAGCGGTACAGGCATTTGAAAAAGACGAATTTTTCCATAAAGTATATGGAGAAGAGTTGTCACGCATAATCATCCAGAAGAAAAAACAGGAATGGGATGAATTTTGCGAACAGGTAACCGCATGGGAAGTTGAGAAGTATCTGGACCGAATTTAGTCCGGATACCGCTTATTTTGATACTTTTCTACGGGGAGGTGTGAACGATTCTGCACATTATAGTAGCGTTTCCTAAGCTGGATGATGCGAAAAAAATAAAAAATGTTTTGAATCGGAGCGGATATGATGATATACTAGCATTTAATAGTGCATCGCAAGTGATTGCAGCCGCCAATGAATGTGACGGCGGTATTGTGTTGTGCGGATATCGTTTAACAGACATGCATTACAGTGAATTGTATGGCTATCTGCCGCGGGAATTTCAGATGCTTTTAGTAGCATCGCCTGCCAAATTGCAGGAATGCTCAATTGGCAGCATTATGTGTTTGTCTATGCCGATTCATTCGCATGAATTAGTAAGTACCATTGAAACAATGGCAATGGAACTTTACGCAGCGGAGAAAAGGAAGAGAAGATACCAGCCAAGGAAACGATCCGAAAAAGAACAAAAATCAATTGATGATGCCAAGGCTCTTCTGATGGAGCGAAACCATTTGTCTGAAGAAGAGGCCCATAAATATATCCAGAAACTTAGTATGGACAGCGGAAACAATCTTGTGGAAACTGCGGAGATGATTCTGGCATTCGATTAAAGGAGGATAACATGAACGCATATCTGATACTGGAAGACGGAACTGTGTTTACCGGAAAAAGCATAGGCAGTAAAAAAGAAGTCATTAGCGAAATTGTTTTTAATACGTCAATGACAGGATATCTTGAAGTGCTCACGGACCCAAGTTATGCCGGACAGGCAGTAGTAATGACCTATCCGTTAATTGGTAATTATGGTATTTGTAATCAAGACAAAGAGGCGAAAAAGTCAAATACCGATGCTTTTATTGTAAGAGAACTGGCAAGACTTGGAAGCAACTTCAGAAAAGAAGAAAGTATTCAGCAGTTTCTTGTAGAGCAGGACATTCCGGGAATTGAAGGAATTGATACAAGAGCCCTCACCAAACGACTCAGAGAAAATGGAACAATGAATGGCATGATTACCACAGAAAAACCTGAGGATTTATCTGCCGTTCTTGAAAAAATTAAAAAATATTCCGTTCGCGGTGTAGTTGACAAAGTAACTACAAAGGAAATTGTTTCCTATAAACCGGGCGATTTAGATACCGATAGCAACATTTCTATTACAAAGAAGGTTGCTATTCTTGACGTTGGAACGAAATTTAACATTGCCAGATGTTTGTTAAAACGTGGCTGTGAAGTTACAATTTACCCGGCAAAAACGAAAGCAGAAACGATTCTTGCTTCCCATCCGGACGGCATTATGCTGACGAATGGACCGGGGGATCCGAAAGAATGCACAGAAGTCATTGAAGAGTTGAAAAAACTGTATGCATCGGATATTCCGATTTTTGCAATTTGCTTGGGACACCAGTTAATGGCACTTGCCTGTGGCTGTGACACGGAGAAAATGAAGTATGGCCACCGCGGAGCAAATCATCCGGTCAAGGACTTAAAAACCGGACGCGTATACATTTCTTCCCAGAACCATGGCTACATGGTAAAAGAATCTTCGGTGCCAAAAGAGATTGCCGAGGTTGCCTTTGTAAATGTCAACGATGGCACAGTTGAAGGACTTCGTTATTTACAGAAAAATATCTTCACGGTTCAGTTTCATCCGGAAGCTTGTGCCGGACCGAAGGATTCGGAAGTTTTGTTTGATGAATTTATCAAGATGATGGAAGAGTAAGGAGGATACATACAATGCCAAAAATGGATGAAATCAAAAAAGTTTTAGTAATCGGTTCAGGCCCAATCGTTATTGGACAGGCTGCCGAATTTGATTATGCCGGTACGCAGGCTTGTCGTTCTCTGAAAGAAGAAGGAATGGAAGTAGTGCTTATTAATTCCAATCCTGCTACCATTATGACCGATAAAGATATTGCTGACCGTGTTTACATTGAGCCATTGACCGTTGAAGTGGTTCAGAAACTGATTCGCAAGGAAAGACCGGACAGCGTGCTCCCAACACTGGGTGGACAGGCTGCGTTAAATATTGCGATGGAATTAGAGGAATCCGGCTTTTTAAAGCAGGAAAATGTTCGTCTGATTGGTACGACTGCACAGACAATTAAACGTGCAGAAGACCGTTTGGAATTTAAAGAGACGATGGAAAAAATCCACGAGCCGATTGCTGCAAGTATTGTCGTGGAACATGTGGATGATGCGATTGCATTTGCCAACGAAATCGGTTATCCGGTTGTTATCCGTCCGGCATATACCCTTGGCGGAAGCGGTGGTGGTATCGCACATAACGAAGAAGAGCTGCACGATATCTGCTCCAATGGTCTTCGTCTGAGCCGTGTCGGACAGTGTTTGATTGAGCGCTGCATCGCCGGATGGAAAGAGATTGAGTATGAGGTAATGCGTGATGCGGCAGGAAACTGTATTACGGTTTGTAACATGGAAAATATTGACCCGGTTGGTGTGCATACCGGAGACAGTATTGTAGTAGCACCGTCTCAGACATTAGGTGACAAAGAGTATCAGATGCTTCGTACTTCAGCATTAAATATTATTACAGAACTTGGTATTACCGGTGGATGTAATGTGCAGTTTGCACTTCATCCGGACAGTTTTGAATACTGTGTTATCGAGGTAAACCCTCGTGTCAGCCGTTCTTCCGCACTTGCTTCTAAGGCGACCGGATATCCGATTGCAAAAGTAGCAGCAAAGATTGCGTTAGGATATACACTGGATGAAATTCCAAATGCTATTACGAAGAAAACCTTTGCAAGTTTTGAGCCGGCACTGGATTACTGTGTTGTAAAAATTCCGAGATTGCCATTTGATAAATTTATCAAGGCAAAACGTACTTTGACGACACAGATGAAAGCAACCGGAGAGGTTATGAGTATCTGTGATAACTTTGAAGGTGCGTTGATGAAAGCACTCCGTTCACTGGAGCAGCACATTGACAGTCTGGATATCGGGCGTTACAGTGACCGCTCCAAAGAAGAACTGCTAGAGCGTATCCACATTGTTGATGACCGCCGTATCTTTATTATTGCCGAGCTGATTCGCAAGGGTGCTACCTATGAAGAAATTCATGACATTACAAAAATCGATTTGTGGTTCATTGATAAAATTGCCCATCTGGTAGAGATGGAACAGACTTTGAAAAACGAAACATTGACACCGGAAATTTTGGCAGAAGCAAAACGAATGGAATTCCCGGATGCTGTTATTGCTAATTATACCGGCATGACAGAGCGTGAGATTCACGATATGCGCCATGAAAATGGAATCGTTGCTTCGTTTAAGATAGTTGATACCTGTGCGGCTGAGTTTGAGGCAAGTACGCCATATTATTACAGCGTGTTTGGCAGCGAAACGGAAGTTTCCAAAGATAAGGACAGAAAACGAATCATGGTTCTTGGTTCCGGTCCAATCCGAATCGGTCAGGGTATTGAGTTTGACTTCTGTTCGGTTCACAGTGTGTGGTCACTGGCACAGAGCGGCTATGAGACAATTATTGTAAATAACAATCCGGAGACGGTAAGTACGGACTTTGATGTGGCAGATAAATTGTATTTTGAGCCATTGACACCGGAAGATGTAGAAAATATCGTGGATATTGAGAAACCGGATGGTGCGGTTGTCCAGTTTGGTGGACAGACAGCAATCAAACTGACAGAAGCACTTCTCAAAATGGGAGTTCCGATTTTGGGAACAAGTGCAGAGAATGTAGATGCGGCCGAAGACCGTGAGCTGTTTGATGAAATCTTAGAGCAGTGTAAGATTCCGAGACCGGCAGGAAAAACCGTATTTACAACAGAAGAGGCATTAGCGGCAGCAAATGAACTTGGGTATCCGGTTCTTGTCCGCCCATCTTATGTACTTGGTGGACAGGGCATGCAGATTGCGATTAATGATGATGATATTCGTGAATTTATGTCAATTATCAACCGCCATGTGCAGGAACATCCAATTCTTGTTGATAAGTACCTTATGGGTAAAGAGGTTGAGGTTGATGCGGTATGTGATGGCGAGAATATTCTGATTCCTGGTATTATGGAACACGTAGAGCGTGCCGGTATTCATTCCGGTGACAGTATCTCGGTTTATCCTGCCATGAGCATTAAACCTGAAGTTCAGGAAGTTTTAGTTGATTATACGGCAAAACTTGCAAAATCCCTCCATGTAATTGGCTTGATTAACATTCAGTTTATTGTTTATAACGATGAAGTTTTTGTTATTGAAGTAAATCCTCGTTCGTCAAGAACGGTACCATATATCAGCAAAGTAACTGGAATTCCGATTGTGAAACTGGCTTCCCGCGTAATCCTTGGTGAAAAAATCACGGATATGGGTTACACACCGGGACTTGCGAAAAAATCGGATTACATCGCAATTAAGATGCCGGTATTCTCCTTTGAGAAACTGCGCGGTGCAGAAATCAGCTTAGGACCTGAGATGAAGTCAACCGGTGAGTGCTTAGGTATCGCAAAAACATTTAATGAGGCACTTCACAAAGCCTTTATGGGAGCCGGAATCAATCTTCCGAAATACAAGAAGATGATTCTTACGGTAAATGATAACTCGAAAGACGAAGCAATTTCCGTTGCCAGACGTTTCCAGGCACTTGGCTATGAAATCTATGCGACACGCGGAACAGCTAAGTTCTTAGGCAAGAACGGCGTTTCGGTTATCGGTGTCAACAAGATTGAGCAGGAATCCCCGACACTGATGGATTTGCTGCTTGGCCATGAGATTGATTTGGTAATTGATATTCCAAAACAGGGTGAACATTCCCACGATGGTTTCCTCATCCGCCGTACTTCTATTGAGACCGGTGTTACCTGTCTGACTTCTTTAGATACGGCAAATGCACTTTTGACTGCGTTAGAGGATTCTGAGAAAAATGAATTGACATTAGTAGATATTGCTACGATTGACACGAAATAAAGGTTTACAACGAACTTAAATTGTGTTATGATAGCAAATAGCCATTACTCAGATTATGGAAACTCCGACCGGATCTTAGTAAATGGTGATAAGAAAATATTTAGGAGGTATGTCACAATGATGACTACAGAAAAGAAAAAAGAAATTATTGCAGCTTATGGAAGAACACCGGATGATACAGGTTCACCGGAAGTTCAGGTAGCGCTTCTTACTGAGCGTATCAATACTTTGACAGAGCACTTGAAAGAGAATAAGAAAGATCATCATTCTCGTCGTGGTATGTACAAAATGATTGGTAAGAGAAGAGGCCTTTTGGATTATCTGAAGAAGACAGATTTGGAAGGTTATCGTGCGCTGATTGAAAAACTTGGTTTGCGTAAATAATTTGTATGAGTTGAGTGCTTTCGTCAAATGGATACTGTTTGATTGAAGGCACTCTTTCTATGAAAAAAATTTTTCTTAAAAAGGTGAGAAAATGAAACGAAATCGCAGTCAGGCTATGGTTTGCCGGGATGGCAAATTACTGCTTGTAGAACACAGAATGAAAGGAAGAGATTTCTTTAATCTGCCAGGCGGCGGAATTGAGGAAAATGAGACACCGGAAGAAGCAGCTTTGCGTGAGTTAAACGAAGAAGCAGGCGTGAGTGGAAAAATTGTGCGTCCGCTTGCCATTGAATATAAACCGGATTTGGAAAGTCGGATTTTTACATTTTTGGTAGAAATTCCGGATGATGCGGTTCCACACAAGGGAATTGACCCGGAATTATCGGAGTCGGAACAAACGATTGTCGGTGTGACATGGCGTACATTAGAAGAGATTGCGGAGCGTGACCGTGCGTACTTATTTGGAGCCGGTCTGATGCGTGTGCCACTGTTTCACGATGAGGTTTTAAAGTGGCCCGATGACGCTATCAGTTATCCGGAATAAGGAAAGTTGCTTTTTTTGCAAAGATTGTGTATAATAAATTTTGTATGTAAATTGAGATGACACCGAGACTTCTGAAAAACTCATTGATACAGTGGTTTTTTCAGTGGTTTCGGCATCTCGAAATAAAAATAAAGGAGAAAAAGTATGTACAAGACATTTTCAATGGAGCTTGCAGGACGTACTTTGTCAGTTGACATTGGACGTGTAGCTGCTCAGGCAAATGGCGCTGCATTTATGCGATATGGTGATACAGTTGTCCTTTCTACGGCAACAGCATCCGAGAAACCAAGAGAGGGAATTGATTTCTTCCCATTAAGCGTAGAATATCATGAAAAGATGTATTCCATCGGAAAAATTCCGGGAGGATTTACAAGACGTGAAGGTAAACCAAGCGATAACTCAATTTTGACTTGTCGTGTAATTGACCGCCCGATGCGTCCATTGTTCCCAAAAGATTATCGAAATGATGTAACACTGGAAAACTTAGTTATGGATGTTGACCAGGATTGTGCACCGGAACTTGTTGCTATGCTTGGTTCTGCACTGGCTACCAGTATTTCGGATATTCCGTTTGATGGTCCGACCGCAGCAACACAGGTTGGTTTGGTTGACGGTGAACTTGTTTACAATCCGACAAGCGCACAGCGTGAGGTTTCTGATTTAGCACTTACCGTTGCTTCTACAAGAGATAAAGTTATCATGATTGAAGCCGGTGCAAACGAAGTTGATGAAGCTACGATGATTCAGGCAATTTATGGTGCCCATGAGTTGAATGGACAGATTATCGAGTTCTTTGACAAGATTGTTGCTGAGTGTGGTAAAGAAAAACACGAGTATGAGCATTTCGATATTCCGGAAGATATGTGGAATGACATGGTTAATTTCATTACACCGGAAGCTATGGAAGAAGCTGTATTTACTGATGTAAAACAGGTTCGTGAAGAAAATATCCGCGGTATCAAAGACCGTTTGGAAGAGCGCTATGCAGAAGAGCATGAGGACTGGATTTCCTTTATTGATGAAGCTGTTTACAAATTCCAGAAAGTTACAGTCCGCAAGATGATTCTGAAAGACCACAAACGTCCGGATGGTCGTGAGGTAAAACAGATTCGTCCACTTCATGCTGAAGTTGATGTACTTCCTACAGTACATGGTTCCGGTTTGTTCTCTCGTGGACAGACACAGGTGTTGAATGTTACAACATTGGCTCCACTTTCAGAGAAACAGAAATTAGATGGTTTGGATATTACAAAAACATCCAAGAGATATATGCATCACTACAACTTCCCATCATGGTCCGTTGGTGAGACAAGACCATCCAGAGGACCGGGACGTCGTGAAATCGGACATGGTGCTTTGGCAGAGCGTGCTTTGGTTCCTGTTCTTCCTAGTGAAGAAGAGTTCCCATATGCAATCCGTACCGTATCCGAAATTTTGGAATCCAACGGTTCTACATCTCAGGGTAGTATTTGTGCATCTACATTGTCATTGATGGCTGCCGGTGTTCCGATTAAGGCACCAGTTGCTGGTATTTCCGTTGGTTTGGTAACCGGTGATACCGATGATGATTACTTGATTTTGACAGATATTCAGGGTCTTGAAGATTTCTTCGGCGATATGGACTTTAAAGTTGCCGGTACGAAAAAAGGTATTACTGCCATCCAGATGGATATTAAGATTCATGGTTTGACAAGAGAAATCGTGGAGCAGGCTATTGCAAGAACAAGAGAAGCCCGCCTTTACATCTTGGATGAGGTTATGGCAAAAGCAATTGCAGAGCCTAGAAAAGAAGTAAATGCTTACGCTCCAAAGATTAAACAGATTATGATTGACCCGGCTAAGATTGGTGAAGTTGTTGGTCAGAGAGGTAAGACAATCAACGCATTGATTGAGCGCACCGGTGTTAAAATCGACATTACCGATGATGGTGCTGTTTCCGTTTGCGGAACGGACAAAGAGGCAATGGACGAAGCACTCCGTCTCATCGAAATCATCGTAACTGATTTTGAAAAAGGTCAGATTCTTGAGGGAACAGTTGTCAGCATTAAAGACTTTGGTGCTTTCATTGAGTTTGCTCCCGGCAAAGAAGGAATGGTTCACATCTCAAATATTGCAAATCGTCGCATCAATCATGTAGAGGACGAGCTTACACTTGGTGATAAAGTGAAAGTTATCTGCCTTGGCAAAGATAAAATGGGACGTATCAGCTTTAGTATTAAGGATGTTCCGGAAGAATAAGATAAGAAATATTATGTATTGTAAGCTGCAAGCTGGTGAAAGCCGGCTTGTGGCTTTTTTTGTATTGGCAATAAAAATAAACCACCTGCTATGCA
>ULRW01037071.1_pt1 | contig 14502 bp, 10 predicted proteins | sample 1955581 | NCBI WGS metagenome assembly ULRW01 (sample SAMEA4835687, study PRJEB28245) | human gut metagenome | biome: gut microbiome; material: fecal sample | place: Denmark | collected 2008 | reverse complement strand
CGCTCTTCGGAATCTTTGAGATCCCTCCCCAGAATAGATTTGATCTTATCAATGCGGTAAATGAGGGTGTTGCGATGGATGAAGAGGGCTTTGGCTGTTTCGCTAACATTACAGTTGCAGGCAAAGTAACAGTCCAGCGTTTCCACCATGTTGGTCGCGTTCTGTTTGTCATACTCTACCAGACTGCGGATAGACAGCGTATAAAGCTCGGCGGATTTTTCATTTTCCACTCCGCTGCTAAGCAGCTGATAGATGATGAGGTCCTCGTAAAAATGCACCCCTGCCACGCTGCGCAAATTGCCGGAGACCCGGATAGCCTCCTGCGCCTGGGTAAAGCTGCGGCGCACATTGATAAGACGGGCGGTCGGCTCCCCCACACCGATATTGAGGACATACTGCTGTGTGATGGCATGCAGACGGTGGTAAAGCCGCTGGATAAACCGCCGATTTTCCTCACTAATGCGCTGGTCCGGTTCGGTATGGACAATGCGCAGAAAGGTGATAATAAGGCTGCCACGATGAATAGAGATGCAGCTGCGGCCCTCCTCGCGGGAAAGTTCCCCGATCTGGGCGATCATACGGTCCTTGATGCGCAGGAAGGCATCCTGCATCTCCACATAGTTTTCGGTCCCGCGGGCGGCGCTGTCCAGCTTAGTGACCATGCAGAGATAGGTCCCCTCGGCGTCCATATTGTGCATCCCGGCAATGCTGCCCACCTCCTCGGCAGAATGGAGCTTGCCGCTGAGCAAATCGTCAAAGAAGTCCTGCCGGATATGCATCCGGATCTCCTCGATCTGGCGGGTGCGGAAGCGCTCCAGCGCCAAGGAAGAGGCCGCGATCTCCAAGGCCAGATATTCCACCGATTGCATTTTGCGGCCGGTCTCCCACACCACCAAGTAACCAAACAGGGCATTGCCGCCGGAAACCGGCAGTATGCGGCAGACCGCACGCTCCTGCCCAGCGGAAAAGACCCGTTTGATGGCCTTGGCATATTTGGAAAAATCCGAAGGCATATTGCCGGTAATACTCTCTGGGAAAATAACCTCCCCCTTTTGCAGTGGGAGATACCGCGAAAGCGGCATTGGGTTTCCAGCATTTTCGGCATAGGCCATCAGCTCCCACTTGGCCCCCAGCAGCAGCACCGCATTACCGATAAAGTCGCTAAGGACGCCCAGCATCCGGGAAACGCCATCTGCCTCCAGCATGCTCTCGGTGATGGAATGGTAAAGCGAAACAAAGCGGTCGGCCTTTTCCACCCCGCCGCCGGAAAGCCGGCCAAACACCACCTTGCAGATCTTGCTGAGAGGATACTGGACCGGGATATTGATGAGCGGGAAGCCCAGCCGGTTCGCTTCCTCCAGCATCGCCTCCGGAATCACATCCAAATAGCGGCGGGTTTTAATGGCCAGCCCCACACAACCCAGTTCCGAAAGCTCCCGTACAAGCTGACACTGCATAGCCTCATCATCCCGAAGAAAATAGCCGGTGGTCAGCAAAAAATCCCCGGAGGAAAGCCAATCGTAGGAATCGGGGTTATCGATAATATTGATATTGGTGATTTCCGCCTGCAGATCGGCGGTATCCGTCATAAGCTTTAATCCGGTCAGTTCCTCTTCCCGCAGGAATGAACCGATGGTATACATGATATCCCCCTCCTATAAAAAGACCGTGGACATGATATAAGTTAAGTATATCATACCCACAGTCTTTTTTGTATACCAATATTTTTTTAGCCCAGTATCAGTCCGCTAAGCAATACTACCGCGCCGGAGGTGAGCGAAAACAGCAGTGCCACCGGCAGCAGCTTTCTGATGATAGCACCAACCATTTCCGGATGGCCGGCTGTTGTAGCTCCTAGAACGATTTTGCTGGGGCTGATGAGGCTGCCGGCGCTGCCGCCCACGGTCTGTGCCGCCAGGATAGGGGCAGGCTGCAAGCCCACCAGTTCTGCCGTCGTCATCTGGAAGCTGCCAAACAGGATATTGCTGGACATATTGGAGCCGGTGATAAAGGAGCCGAGCATTCCCACCAGCGCTGCCAGCGCCGCATAGTACGGCCCAAATACCGCGGAAAATCCACCCGCCAAGGCAGCGGTTTGGCCGGTGCCGCTCATAATATTGGCAAGCACCAGAAACACCATAACCGAAACAGAGGAGGGCCATGCTTTTTTCAGGCTGTCCCGCAGAATACGCCGCCCACTGCCCGCCTGCAGCCAACCGCGGCGGCGGAAATAGAAGAACCCGAAGCCTGCCGCCAAAAACAGGAACACACCCGCGTTGGTGAGGCTGAGCGGAGAAAAGCCGCTGACCTCCTCGGTAATGGCTGTACCGCCGCTGACAACGGCAGGAATATGGAGCGAAACGGAAACACCCGCCAACGCCCGCTTGACCGAAGGAATGAGCAGGCAGACCAGTGAAAAGGCCGTCATGACAAGGTAAGGGGAAAAGGCGTGCAGGATCCCCATGCCCTGCGGCGCCTGCTCCGACAAAAGCGTTCCGCGCGACGGCTCCATGGCACGGCTGTTTTCCAGCTCCCACGGTGTATTGTAAAGTGGAAGCCGCCCCAAAAGAAGCGATACCACCAAAGCCAGACAGCAGGGAATAAAGCAGCAGAGCGTGGTATTGACCTGACTCATCAGCAGTTCCCCGCCGCCCTGCACCAGACTGAGCACCAGTACAGCGGGCAATCCGCGGCGAAGTGCTGCGCCCCTGCCGTAAAACCAGCAAACCAGCAGTCCGGAAACAAGATTCATTGCGAAGAGCAGCGCAGCGGTCCACAAAGCACTTTGCCAGTAAAGGGGCATGGCTTCGTTCAAGCCCGCCTGCGCCGCCAGCGCATCCCATGCAGCGCTGAGCGTACCGAAGGTGTTGCCCCACGCCTCGCCCAAAGGGGCAATGGCAAGCGCCCAGAGCGGAGAAACACCTATTTCGATGAGGAGCGGCGCGCAGATCGCCACCGGTACGCCGAAGCCGGTGATCCCCTGCAAAAATGCCGCGAAAGCATAGCCGATGATGAGAATTTGCAGAAGCTTATTGGGGGTGGCCTGCTGAATCCCCGCACGAATGACACGAAATGCGCCAGCCTCCCGGACAATATTGTACATAAGGATTGCCGGACAGATGATGAGAATAATGCTGAGTGAACTCCATGCGCCCTTGGCGGCGCTGACCAGAATTTGCAGCGGATGCGCCCCAAATGCAGATAGAGCAATTACAGCATCTACGGCGACCGAAACGACCGCCGCGCGGCCCACGCTCCACTTGCAGCCCACCAGCAGAATAATGAGCAACAGTACCGGCACTGCTGCCAGCAGGCATAATAGGATTGGACTGAGTTCCATAGTATACTCCGTTCTTTCTCTTTATTAAAGCATAGCACAGCAGGTGTCGGTTCCCCATAGGGGCCCGACGCCTGCCGGCTAATCAAACACTTTGTTATTATTGCAGGCCGTGCGCTTCGCCAAAGGCAACCATCGCCTCTTCGAACATTTCCAGCGGTGCCTTAGAAATACCGGCACCGATCATACCAACACCGGGGCGTTTACAGGCAATAGCGGTATTGATGATGGGAGAAATCCCGGTTTCCACTACTTTAAGAATATCGATACCGATGGGCGAACCACGGAAATCCATATCCGGCATGGCATACTGATCCTGCTCCGAAAGGGTGATTTCGTACATGTTGTTGGTGTAGTTCACAGCGTCCTGGTACTTGCCAGCACCCAGGAAGCGAACAATGGCAGGGGCAGTAGCGATGGCCATGCCGCCAATGCCGCCGGTTTCCATAATGGCGCTGTCACCGATGTCCTTATTGGCATCCTCCGCGGAATAGCCCGGGAAATAAGCACCTGCCACATCCGCTGCGGGAGCGGTAAACCAGCGGTCGCCCAGGCCGCTCACCCGGATGCCGATATTGACGCCGTTGCGGGCCATCACGGTCACCATGGTGGAATGCTCGATGCCATGTGCCGCATCGGCGCAGGCCTTATTGGCCGCCATGGCAAAGTTGAGGAAAAACTGGTCATTGTTCCAGGTCAGGAAGTGCATAATCTGGGTAAGCGCCGCACGGCTTTCTACCACCTCGCACAGCGTTTCCGCTATGGTCTTTACAAACAGATTGGTAGCGGCATTATTGCGCATATGCAGCTCATCCCCCATGGCCAGCGCCTGAGAAATGATCATCTTTAGGTTAATCCCGCCCATGGTGTGGACAACATCCTTCAGCGCCGGGCCCAGCACCTTTTCCAGCCACACCAGCTGGTCTACGGTATCCTGGCCGCAGCTGCCAAAGCGGATGCCCTTGCCGGTGCCCTCATTGATGGTGGAATAGGCATAATTGCCGTTCTCCTTATTCAACACGCAGATCATCGGCATGGAATAGGAGGTCACACCCGTCATGGGACCTACGGCATTGTGGTGATGGCACGGTTCATATTTTATCTTACCGCTGCCTGCCAGCGCAAGGGCTTCTTCATCATTTTCCGCCAGGCCTTCATATTTCAGTACGGCAACAATGGCTCCGCGCATGGGGCCGCACATCTCCTCCCACGCAATGGGTGGGCCTGCATGCAGCAGGGTGTACTTGTCAATTCCCAGTACCTCATGGGCGGGTTTGATATCCACCCAGTAGGGCTGGGCGTTTTTCAGCTTATTCACGGCGGTTTCATTGGCCTGCCGGATCATTTCCTTCAGATCGCTCATGGTTATCTCCTTTATTAATTATCTGTTGCGATTATTCTTCGGTTATCCCTTCGTACTCGGCCAGCGCATACAGGGCCTGTTCAAAGCACTCCATAGGAGGCTTAACGACACCCGCACCCACCTGCCCTACACCAGGCTTTTTGTGCGCCATACCAGTATTGATGACAGGCAGAATACCCGTTTCAATAACCTTGCGGATATCAATGCCTGTGCCGGTACCGGTAAAGTCCATGGTCGGCATCACATAGGCATCGTTTTCCCCAACGGTGATCTCCATCATATCGCGGGAATACTTCATGGCGCTGCTGATATTTCCGGCGCCGACAAAGCGCACCACCGCGGGAGAGGATGCCATGGCAAAGCCACCGATTCCAAAGGTCTCACAGATGGCACTGTCGCCCATATCTGGGTTGGCATCCGCTTCGGAATAACCGGGGAAATAGAGGCCGACCGGCATACAGGCGGGCGCCTGGAACCAGCGGTCGCCCAGCGCACTGACCTGAATTCCAAAGTTAGTTCCGTTGCGGCTCATAGCGGTAACAACGCTGCAATGCGGAATATCACGGATGGGATCCATGGTGGCCTTGCCGGCGGCCATCGCCAGGTTCAGGAAGAACTGATCGTTGGTGGAAAGGAAGCTAAGAATCTTAAAGCGCTCGGCCGGGTCTTCAACCGCGTTAGCAAGGTAAGGGGCCAATTCACGGGTAAGCAGTGAGGAAGCCGCCACATTACGCTGATGCATCTCATCGCCCATCGCCAACGCACGGGAAATAATGAGCTTGAGGGAAATCGGGCCGGATTCCTGGAGCGCTCTCTTCATAGCAGGGCCCAAATCATTTTGGATCCAGCGCAGGCGCTCGATGACCTCCGGGGAATTGGCGCCAAAGCGCATGACCTTGCCGATTCCTTCGTTAAAGGTGCTGTAGGCGTAATTGCCGAAGGTCTTATTACGAACCACCCACAGCGGCATGGAACGGGTGATCATACCGGTCATGGGGCCAACACAGTGCATGCTGTGGTTGGAGATAAAGTGGATCTTACCGGAAGCGGCCATCTCGGCTGCCTCCTCCAGGGTGGAAGCCATCCCTTCATATACCGCGGCCCCCATAATAGCACCCTGCATCGGGCCGCACATCTCTTTCCAGGCGATAGGAGGGCCCGCATGGCCGATGGAATGGTCGTCCAGCTCCGGGATCAGTTCCCCGGCCGGGCACACATCAATGAGTTCCGGTTCTCCACTGAGGATGCGCCGCAGCGCTTCCTTATTGGCTTGTTCTATTCTTTCCATATCATTCACCAATTTCTTTCGTATTTAGTCGCATTACCGCGGCGGAGGGGTGCCGGGGAGGGGCAGCCCACTTATACTTGGGCTGGTTTGCTTTTTCATTGTGCCACTTTCCTGGCTTTTCGTCATCGTTTCCGATATCTAAAAAAAACGATTTGGAATATGCATGGTGCACAACAGGCCATTTCATTATTTATCTTAGCACAGCACTACAAAGTCTCCATTTTCTATTAGTCGGCAATAAATTCGCCAAATTATTTGTGGCGATGGAGGAAACAATATGCAGCATCAACAAAATTCTTCCGCATTTCTTTGATTCTTCTTTAACAAACTTCAATTGATTGTGCAGATTGCCCACCATTATAGGCGATATTTCGTGCACAGAACCATTGTTAATGCCTTATCAAGTTGGTATAATCGCCTTGAAAGTTGAGTCTCAACCAAACCAAATAAGTTCTATCGTTCAAATCTGCTAAAGTGCAAGCTGGCATAGACCGTGCGTGAGGGGCGCAGGTCCTGTGCCAACAAGCACTTAACCAAAAATGTGATCTGAAGTTCACTTAGGAGGTAAACTCTAATGGAAAAAAAGACTTTTATGCAAAAGCTGAAAAATATGGGACCTGCCGCTATTATTACCAGCGCATTCATTGGCCCTGGCACCATTACCACCGCTACCCTGGTGGGCGTTAAGTTCCAGTATGCTCTGCTGTGGGCCGTTGTCTTCTCCGGCATCGCCCTCATCGTCCTCATGGAAATGTCCTCCCGCATCGCCATCGCTTCTCACAAGAATGTCATCGATGCAGCCATCGCCCTGAAGCCCGAAAGCCGCGGCTGGCGCCTGTTTGTCCAGATATTTGTCGGCTTAGCCGTCGGTATCTCCTGCTTCGCGTTCCAGTCTGGCAATGAGATCGGTGCCTCCGCCGGTCTGCAGGATATCACTGGTATGCCCCAGTGGGTCTCCGCTCTCATCATCGGCGTTATCGCCCTTATCGCCGCCTTAGCCTCCAATAAGGTCTTGGAGACCATCATGCAGGTATTCGTCAGCGTCATGGGTGTTCTGTTCCTTGTTACCGCTATTGCTGTTGCCCCCAACCTGGGCCAAGTCGTAACCGGTTTGGTTCCTGTTGTTCCCGAAGGCGGCCTGATGAATACCATGGCGCTCATCGGTACCACCCTTATCGGCATGAACCTCATCCTGCACTCCATCACCTCTCAGGGCAAGTACACTTCCATTGAGGAGCTGCCCGATGCCCGTTTTGACATTCGTTTCAACATCATTATCGGTATTATCATCACTGCTTCTATCCTTATCACTAGTGGCACTGTGCTGTATGGGACCGGCACTTCCGTCAATGGCGCCCTGACCTTCACTAAATCTCTGGAGCCGGTACTGGGTTCCTGGGCCCGTGTGGTAGGCGATATCGGCCTGCTGGCCGCCGGTCTGTCCTCTGCTATCGCAGTCGGCTTCACCTTCAAGACCATCTTCAGCGCCCTGTTCCACTGGGAGGGCGGTTCCTCCTGCACCAAGGCCAAGCTGCTGGCAATCATCGTTATCGTATTTGGCACCGTGCTGGCTATGGTAAATACCTCCCCAGCTGCCATCATCGTAGCGGCCCAGGCCATCAGCGGTTTCATTCTTCCCTTTATCGCTATTCTGCTGCTGGTCATTGCCAATAGCAAAAAACTGCTGGGCAACTACACCAACTCTGTCATTCGTAATGTACTGGGCGGCATTGCTGCTGTAGCTACCCTGGGTCTGGCCATTCGTGCCCTGTATAACCTCATTACCACCCTCGCTAAATAATATCTTCGTCCCCTCAATGTTTTTCCCTAAATATATTTTCTCACAAAAAGAGAGCACCCACAGGTGCCCTCTTTTTGTATCTGCACAAAGTGGAATGCCAAAAACCGCCCGGCACAAAACCGGACGGTCTTTTTATTAAAGAACTTACAGCAGGATAATACCCGCGGCTTCGCATTTCTGCATGGTATCGTCATCCCACACCGAAGACTGCACCTCACCGATATGGGCGGTCCCCATCAGGAACATGCACAGTCTTGATTGGCCAATACCGCCACCAATGGTCAGCGGCAGCTTTCCGGCCAGCAGCATCCGGTGGAAGGGCAATGTACGGCGGTTTTCACAGCCGGAAAGGGTCAGCTGGCGGTCCAGTGCCGCAGGATCTACACGGATGCCCATGGAGGACAGCTCGAATGCTGTTCCCAGCACTCGGTTATAAACCAGCAGGTCACCATTTAGGGTCCAGTCATCGTAGTCTGGGGCACGGCCATCATGGGGCTGGCCGCTGCGCAGCTTACCGCCAATCTGCATTAGGAATACAGTGCCGCATTCCCTCGCAATGGCATTTTCCCGCTCCTTAGGGGTCAGCTCCGGGTAACGGTCTTCCAGCTCCTGTGTGGTGATGAAGGTGACCTCCGGCACCAGGTCCGGAACCGTATTCAGCTGCGGATATATGGCCCGCAGGGTGCGCTGAGTGGAAACGATCGCATCCACAATACTCTGTACCGTAGCCTTCAGATAGGCCACATTACGCTCCTCTGGCGTGATAACCTTTTCCCAATCCCACTGGTCCACATAGATGGAGTGAATGTTATCCAGCGTTTCATCCCGCCGGATGGCATTCATATCGGTATAAAGGCCCTTGCCGGGACGGAAGCCGTAGCGGTGCAGCGCCAGGCGCTTCCACTTGGCTAGGGAGTGCACCACCTGTGCATCCCGGCCGATATCCGGCACATCAAAGGAAACGGGGCGCTCCACTCCATTCAGGTCATCATTCAAGCCGGTGGAAGCCTCCACAAACAGCGGGGCCGATACCCGGCTGAGATTCAGATTTCCGCAGAGAGTATCCTCAAACACCCGCTTGATCAGGCTGATGGCCTTTTGGGTATCGTACAGGGAAAGGCAGCTGTGGTAACCTGCCGGAATGAACACTTTACTCATCGTTCCGCACTCCTTTGCGCAAAAAATATATCTGCAAGTATAGGCCTGCCCACGGCATTTGTCAAGCCAAAAATGAAATTTAACATGGCCTTAACTTGCAAAAAAGGCCAACCCACAGGGTCGGCCTCTCTCGGTTTGCAGGAACCGGCAAATATACTGCTCAAATCAATCCCTGCGCCCTGTAAAAAGCGATGAGCAGATCGACCATACGGCCGTAGCTCTGCACCCCATCGGTCTGGTCATTGGCCTTTAGGTAGGCATCGTTCCAGCGGTCAGCCGTTTCGCCTACCGGCGTTTCATACTTTTTCCAGTAACGGCTGTTGGCCGCCAGATCCCGCAGCACTCCTTCCGGCAGCAGCGTATAAATCTCCTGCCAGGCGTTTGGGTCATAGCGGTACAGGCGGTTTGTAGCATGGATAAGTCCCATCATCGCGCCGCTGTACCGCAGCTCTGTATTATCGCTATTATAGCAGGCCAGATAAGAAATAAAATTCGCCTCATCCTCCCGCATAAAGCCGCAGATGTGGGAAAGCTCGTGACACATGGTGGAGGAGATTCCATAGGCCGGTTGGTGCACATTGATGTTCGGTTCCGAAATATAAGGGAAAATCACACCAGTCAGCTGAATATAGCTCATGACCTCTGAAAAATACATGGCTTTGGGGCGGGTCTGTCCCGCCAGGTCAAAGAGCTGTACCCCATAGATCTCATCCAGTGCCGTCACCGCACCGGTAGCGGTCTCCGCCAATTCCGCATAGGTCACGGAAGAAGCAAATACCCCCTCGCTATCTTCCTCACACTGTGGCCGCAGCTCCGCCGCCTGCCCCGCCAGCAGATGACAGAGTGACCGAAGCGTTTTCACATCCGTTGCCTCGGTTTGCAACCCCAGACTCTGCCCCACCGGAATACGGTAGTAATTAAGATCCCCGGTAAGAATAAACCAAAAGAATACCGCCGAAGCCGCCGAAACTATGATCCACAGCCGCTTTAAGCATACCAGCCACCAGCGTCCTTTCTGCAGGATGGCTTCCCGTATCCAAAGAGCAAGGAACGCCAGCGCAGCGGCCCCCAGCAAAAGCAGGATGACCTCCATTACCGAAAAGGGCACCCTCCCGGTCAGCGCTGTCAGCACAGTAGCCATACCATGATAAAATCCACGACTGTACAGATGCTCCACTTCTTCGGCATTGCCGCGCGCCAGATGGATCAGCAGCAAACCCACCGGTGTCAACAGTGTCAACACTGTGCAGGCAATAATACCGCCCCGACTCATCACACGGGGCTTCGTTTTTGTAGCGGCCGCACTCATCATGGGAATTCCCTCACTGGGCCAGCTTGGCATTGGCCTTTTCCATAAAACGCTCCGCCCGTATAATGGCACGGGTATGGCTGCCCTCGCCGATGGCACCGGCGGTATCTTCGGCATAAACCTTGAAAGAAAGAATTCTGCCCTCCACCGCAGTCAGTTCCGCCGTAACAGTCACTTTCATCCCCACCGGGCTGGCCGCGGTATGTCGCATATTCATCTCCGTTCCCACACTGGTGGTGCCTTCCTCCATCAGTCCGGCACAGCAGCCACAGGCTGCCGCTTCCATCCACGCAATAAGAACCGGGGTTGCCAATACAGGTAGGCTGCCGCTCCCCACATGGGCAGCGGTATCTGCCTCGGTAACGGTTTTATGTAAGGTAAAGATTTTGTTTTCCATAGTAGGTACTCCTTTTATGTTGTATTTTCTCGCCAAACATATTGAATGGACAATTATATTTAGCGTTATATCCTGTGTGAATTACTCAAACTGAATTAAGCACCTATTTGTACAATTATATAATTTTTTGTTTGACTCAAGCTGAAATAAATTTTTTGTTTCTTTAACATTGGCAACAGTGTGGCTTCTACAGCGATTTTATCAATTCCAAAAGAGCTGATAAAATATAGCTCCCCTCTTTTCCGTAAAACTCTATAACATTCATTCAAGATCTTTTCTAACTCGTTTTCAACATGCGCAAGTGCATTATAGAACACAATAACATCGACGCTATCACTTGCCATCTGTAAGTTAATGGCATCCATCAGTAGAAAAACTATGTTTTCTGCATTCCTTACCGATGGCAGCAAGCGACTATCGTCTAAATCAATGCATGTTACAGAATGAGCATACTGGCCGCTTCGAGGGAAAATTTTCCACTGCCGCAAGCAATTTCCAAAACATTTTTACATTCTATACTGTGAACGATTTGGTTTAGCGCCTTTGTAATCCTTCGCATATCCGTAGTCTCATATCGTCTTTTCTCATGCATTTTCATGCCTGTCCAAAATAGCATTTGTCATTCCACCTCTATTATAAAAAAAGACGCCGCATCTGTAAAGCGACATCTTTTTACAATCCGCAAAAGCCGCAGGTCGGCCCGCTCCATACAGAAACTTCACTCACTGCGCCGCCGGTATCCGCTCGTGCATCTGCAGGGTGCTCTGCTCCCAGCCGCAGCACAGGATATCCCCGGCACGCAGCTCCCCGGCCAGCAGCCGTTCCGTCAGCGGATCCTCCACCATGGTGCGTACCAGCCGCCGCAGCGGGCGCGCCCCATAGGGGCCCTCCTCCGCCCCCGCAACAATCTGTTCCACCACCGTGTCCTCAAATTCCATCCCGATCTCCTGCTCCCGCAGGCGGCTTTGCACCCCCTGCAGCAGCTGCACCGCGATCTGCCGCAGCTCTTCCTTTCTCAGTGGCTGGAACAGAATCGTCTCATCCAATCTGCCCAGCAGCTCCGGCCGCAGCTGTTCCCGCAGTTTGGAGAGTACCATCGTCTTCGCGTCCGCCCCGGCATTGCCAAAGCCCATCCTCTGCGGATGCAGCATCGCCTCCGCTCCCAGGTTACTGGTCAAGATAACCACCGTATTGCTGAAGACCGCCAATCTGCCCTGGCTGTCGGTCAGTCGCCCGTCCTCCAAAATCTGCAGCAGCAAATTGTAAAGATCCGGGTGTGCCTTTTCTATCTCATCAAAGACCACCACGCTCATTGGATGCTTTTTCACCGCCTCAGTCAGGATGCCCCCTTCCTCACACCCCACATAACCGGGGGGCGCCCCGATAAGCCGGGAAATACTGTGCGGCTCCCGGTATTCGCTCATATCCAGCTTGATGATATTCTCCTCACTGCCAAACAGCGTTTTGCCCAATGCGTAGCACAACTGGGTCTTGCCCACTCCACTGGGCCCCAGGAACAAAAAGCTCCCAATGGGGCGCCGGGGATCCCGCAGCCCAGCATTGCTGCGCAGGATGGCATGGATAACCGTCTCCACCGCCTCCTGCTGCCCCACCACACTTTGCCGCAGGCCGTTTTCCAGCTGCTCTGCCGAAAGGCCCTGTCCCCCCGCAAGCCCTGTCATCGCCCCCGCCGCCTGCTGTACCTCCCGCTGGGTCAGCATCAGCCGCCGGGATGCTCTCACTCCGCTCTCCAGCATGCCTGCCCGGTGGATTCGCAGCCTGGCCGCTGCCTCATCCAGCAGGTCCAGCGCCTTATCCGGCAAAAATCGTGCCGGGAAATACCGTACTGAAAGCCGGATCGCCGCCTCCAGCGCGTCCTCGGTAATGATCATCCCGTGGTGCTGTTCATAGCGCGGGCACAGCCCCCGCAGGATCGCCATTGTCTGTTCCTCGGTAGGCTCCTCCACCAGCACACTTTGGAACCGCCGGGCCAGCGCGCCGTCCTTTTCGATGGTCTTGCGGTACTCCGCTATGGTGGTGGCACCAATAACCTGCAATTCCCCGCGGGCAAGTTTCGGCTTCATGATATTAGCCGCATCTACCGCGCCTTCCGCCGCGCCAATGCCCATAATGGTATGAATCTCATCAATAAAAAGAATCACATCCCCAGCCGCCGCCACTTCCTCCATAATGGACCGGATCCGCTCCTCAAAGTCGCCGCGATACTTAGTACCGGCCACCATTGCTGGCAAGTCCAGAGTAATGATCCGCTTATCCGCCAGAGCCAGCGGCACCCGGCCCTCCGCAATGCGCTGCGCCAGCCCCTCCACCACGGCGGTCTTGCCCACTCCCGCCTCACCAATCAAACAGGGATTATTTTTGGAACGCCTGGAAAGGATCTGCAATAGCCGCTCCGTCTCCTGTTCCCGCCCAATGACCGGATCCAGCCGCCCCTGCCGGGCCAGCTCAGTCAGCTCCCGGCCAAAGCGGTCCAGCATCACACTGCGGGTCTGCCGCTGGGCCTTTCCCACCACCTTGGGAATCTGCCGGTCGTTATTCTGCTCGCACTGCTCCAGCCGTATCGTCTCCCGCAGGGCAATGGTCAGGTTGGGGATATCCACTGCGAGCTTATTCATCAGTCTTACCGCCCCGGAATCCTGTTGTCCGCACAGCGCCAGCAGCAGGTGCTCGGTCCCCGCCTGCAAAAATCCGCCCATCTGGGCCTCCCGCAGCGCTTCTTCCACTGCGGCACGGTAATGCACCGTCGTTTCCTCCGACTCCAGCAGGGTGGGATGTCCCCTACCCACCATTTGCAGCAGGGCACGCTCGGTCTTTCCCGCTGTTACACGCCGCTGAAAAAGCAGCGTATAAGCCGCTCCGGCCCCCTCTCGCAGCAATGCCAGCAGCAAGTGCTCACTGCCGATATAGGTATGCCCTGCCTGCTGCGCCGCCCGCTGGGCGCCCTCCAATGCCGCGGCCGCCCGCGGTGTAAAGCCATTGTATTGATTCATAGGGTCTCCCCTCCTTTTTTGTTCTGCCCTTAATATTGGCTGCATCCAGTCGCTTAAACGCCGCACCAAAATCTCCCCGCGACATAAGATGGGGTGATCCCAATGTAAAGGAGGCATCTCTGCTATGTTTGGTAACTGCTGCAATACCTGCTGCCCTGCCGATAGCAACCGTGGGCTCTTCGGCATCTGCCTGAATGACGCCACCCTGGTCATCATTCTTCTTGCTATCTGGCTGCTGAGCAGCGGCGGACTGAGTGGCTATGGCGGCGGCTGTGGCTGTAATACATGCGGCGGCGGACGCAGTGGCTGCGGTGACTGCGGCTGCGGCTGCAACTAACCTTTTTTGAATAATAGGAGGGTACACTATGGGCTGCAATTCTTGTGGATGCGGCGGCAGCTGCGGCTGCGGCAATAACTGGTGGTGGATCATCATTCTCATTCTGGTGTGGCTGTGGCTCACCGGAGGCAATGCCACCAACATCTCCGCCTACCGCACCTGCGGCTGCGGCGATACCAGCACGAACGGCTGCGGCGGCTGCGGCTGTGGCTGCAATTAAGCCAACCCCACGCAAAAAAGGGAGCCAAAAGGCTCCCTTTTCTTTATGCAGCATTATTCTTCTTTTGCGGGCAAAGGTACCATTCCCTTTTCTATCAGATCCGTGATTGCCGCCACCGCGCCCTGCGGAATACTCCGCTGCGCCAGCATCATACGGTTGCGCATGGCTGCGCTGCTCAGCAGCCGCCGCACGGCAGAAAGGGTATCCCGCACGCTCTCGGTCCCCAGCGCCATCCCATAGCGAGTAAAGAATTCCAGATTGCGGCTCTCGCAGCCGGGGAC
>ULRW01070050.1_pt1 | contig 14513 bp, 10 predicted proteins | sample 1955581 | NCBI WGS metagenome assembly ULRW01 (sample SAMEA4835687, study PRJEB28245) | human gut metagenome | biome: gut microbiome; material: fecal sample | place: Denmark | collected 2008 | reverse complement strand
AAGAGTGATAGAACATGAAAGCAATTTGTAGGATTGATTTTTGTTACTGCTTTGTTACTACTAATAATAAACTGTATGTTTTTATTTAAAGAATATGAAAAAGCAATTGAATTTAAAAGAGCCAATAAAGGTGAGAACAAAAAAAATGGTTAATGGATGCCAATCCATATATCTGGATATTTATATGAATGGAAGGCGGCAATACGAATTCTTAAAGTTGTATATTATCCCTGAACATAATCAAGCTGATAAAAAAAGAAATGTCGAGACGCTAAATTTGGCAAATGCGATAAAGGCTCAGAAGATTTTGGAAATATATAATCAAACTTACGGATTTAATCATAACAGATTGTCCAATATGAAGCTGACTGGCTATATGAAATTAATAGCAGAACAAAGTGTGAACAATAGAGTACGGAAAAGTGCCATACATGCCGTTGTATGCCATTTGGAAAGATATACTCCGAATGGAATATTGCTAAGGAAGGTGGACAAGACTTATTTGTTGGGTTTTATAGATTACTTGAAGAAAACAAAACAAGAACATTGTAAGAAGGAAAAGACATTGCATGTTAACACCCAATTCTATTATTTGAAAACGCTGCGCTACTGCTTGAATAGGGCCGTCTCTGAAGATTATATAACTGTTAATCCGATGAATAAGATAAAGAACGAGGACAAACCAAAACGTAATCGAACAGAAAGGGATTATCTTACTATAAAGGAATTGACCAGATTGGTTCATACTCCTTTTTATAATATCTTATTAAGGAAAGCATTTTTATTCAGCTGTTTTTGTGGATTGAGGCATTGTGATATTATTGCATTGAGATGGGAAGATATACGCTATGATGAAAATGGCAATGCACTATTGAGTATTATTCAGAAGAAGACGAAAGAAGCCATATCGCTTCCACTCTGTTCGGAAGCCATAAAACATCTGCCAGACAGAGGAAATGCACCAGAAACGGAAAAGGTGTTTGCCGGATTGGTCTCACTGGGGAGAAGTAATGTAATTTTACACAAATGGGTTGAACAAGCTGGGATATCAAAGCATGTAACATTTCATACAGCAAGCCATAGTGTATTTTCTTTTTTCTTAAAAATCAATAGCTTACAAAATATCCCAGTTTGACAGGTAACGATTTAGAAACCAGCGAAAATCTGTATTCCACTTCGTTTTGCAGTAATTCAAAAGAACGCCTTTTAGCATTACAAAGATAGGCATTATAATTGGATTATAATAGGTTTTAGCCTACAAAAAGTGAATTCCATATATTTTTATTGCTCAATTACTGCTAACTTCACTAAAAATGAGTAATTTTGTACTTTAATAAGTATGAGTGTTACCATGGTTGTAAAAACAATAAAATTGACATCACTATTTGTCAATACTGAAAATTATAGATTTGAGCCTCTGTCTTCACAAAAGGAAGCGATAGACAAGATGGTAGAGGACCAAGGGGATAAATTATATTCTCTTGTAGACGATATTGTAACTAATGGTCTTAGTCCAGTCGATTTAATCATTGTAACGCCTAACGAAGATAACAACAAATATATAGTACTCGAAGGTAATAGGAGAATAACATCATTAAAATTATTAAACAATCCAACATTAATTGATGACAAGTACATTTCTTTAAGGAAAAAATTTCAGAAATTGCAAAAAGAAAATCCTAATGCTATTTCTGAATTGAAGAATATTGCTTGCGCTGTTTTTGAAAACCCAACGGAAGCTGATATTTGGATAAAACGTAAACACTCGGGAGAGCTGAATGGTATCGGTACAGTTACTTGGAATGCTCAACAAAAGCAAAGATTCGAGGAGAAGACAGAAGGAAAATCATCGATTCCATTGCAAATTATCACTTTATTGAAATCACAAGATAATGTTTCTGATACGATTAAGGATTCGTTATCCAAACTAAATATTACCAACCTGCAACGTTTGATGTCAGACCCTTATGTTAGAGAACACCTTGGTTTGGGAATTAACAATGGAACTTTAGTTTCAAAGGTTGAAGTGTCAGAAGTCGTCAAGGGGCTTATAAAAGTTGTTACGGATATTCTTAATCCAGAATTCAAAGTTTCAGAAATCTATAATAGAGAAAAAAGGAAGCAATATATTGACAATTTTGACACGAACCAAAAGCCAGACCTATCTAATGAAGCGTCTGAACAATGGAGTGTTCAAGATATTGTAGACAATAAAGGGCAGGTATTAATAAATAGTGAACGCAGAGAAATAAAAAAGGCTAATAATCAGAAAGCTAGAAACAGAGCTGGCTTAGTGCCCAAGACTTTGATTTTGCATATCAACAACCCCAAAATCAATAAAATTTTTGAGGAGTTAAAACATATCCAAGTTAAAACATGTCCTAATGCATCTTCTGTACTGCTGAGAGTGTTTTTAGAATTGTCAGTTGATGCTTATTTGGAAAGATATGATTTGGTAAAAAACAATGCTATAACTGCGTGTTCTTCCAAAGAGGATTTGAACGGGAAAGTTTGTAAAGTATTAAATCATATGACCCAATTAGGAACAATGAGTAATGATTTATCTAAAGGTATAAGGTCTGAAATAAATGATAAAAATTCAGTCCTATCCATTGAATCCTTGAATGCATATGTTCATAATGAGTTTTTCTATCCTAAAGCAGACAATTTGATTATAGGATGGGACAACATAGAAAGTTTTTTTATCCAATTATGGGAATCTATAAATAAAGAATGACATTATGGAGTTTTTATCACCTTTAAGATATCCCGGTGGAAAGGCAAAAGTCGCTGATTTCGTACAGTGTTTAATCAAAGAAAATGCATTGCTTGATGGTACTTATGTTGAGCCATATGTAGGAGGTGGTTCTGTTGCTTTATCCTTGCTCTTTAATGAATATGTTAGTGATATATATATAAACGATAAAGACATATCTATTTATGCCTTTTGGTATAGTGTTCTTAATAACACGGATGCTCTTTGCCAATTAATTAAGGATACTCCCATAAATGTCGAAACATGGTTTAAGCAAAAAGAGTTTCAGCAGAATAAAGAAAATAGAAATGTTGATTTATTAAATTTAGGGTTTTCCACTTTCTTCCTAAATAGAACAAATCGTTCAGGAATTTTAAAAGCTGGAATCATAGGTGGATACGACCAAACTGGAAATTACAAGATTGATGCGAGGTTTAACAAAGAAGATTTGATAAAAAGGATTCAACGTATAGCAGACTACGCGGAGAGAATTCATCTAACAAATGACGATGCTGTTACTTTAGTGCAACGATTAAAAGATGAATTACCTTACAATACTCTATTATATTTAGACCCGCCATACTATATAAAAGGAAAAGGGCTTTATCTGAACTACTATAATGACACAGACCATCAAAACATCGCAAATGCTATAGGTGCAATAGTAAATTGTAAGTGGATTGTCTCTTATGATAATGTGCCATTCATAACCAACCTATATTCAAAATATAGGCAACAATGTTTTGAATTGAATTATAGTGCGAGTAACTCAGGAAAAGGTGAAGAAATAATGATATTTTGTGACGATATAGTTATTCCCAAACACAAATTATTTAATCATTCAACAAAGTGAAAATAACTCACATTCATATCGAAAGGTTTCGAGGCTTCCAAAATGAAGACTTTGAAGTAGGCTCTCAATTAACAGCAATTGCAGGACAAAACGGAACTCAAAAGTCAACATTACTGGGTATTGTAACACAAACCTTCACTCTTAAGCCTGAGGATCCAATGAGAGCGGAAAAACCTTTGTGTGGTGGTAGCTATATTTCTGCATTCAAAGATAAGTTTAGATTATCGCCCATTTTTGATAGACCTAAAGGTCATGAATGGACCATTTCTTTTGATATAGGAGTAGATGACTTTACTGTCGAAAGCATCAAACGTACTGGAGACCCTAATGTGCGATTTTGGAAGAAAGGAGCAAGGCAAGAAGGGGATGGATATATCTCCTTTCCCACAATCTTTTTAAGTTTAAAGCGGTTAGTTCCTATGGCAGAGGAGGCCAAGATTATAACTGATGACACATTATTAACTCCAGAGGAACTAAGTGAGTTTAAACAATTACACAATAAAATTCTAATAGTACAAACTCCCATTTCTTCTGCAACAACAATAACCTCAAAAAATAAGCAATCTATAGGCGTATCCACTGAATTATACGATTGGAATCAAAACTCTATGGGACAAGATAATCTGGGCAAAATTATCTTGGCATTATTTTCTTTTAAAAGATTGCATGACAAATATCCCCAACAATATAAAGGTGGAATTCTTGCCATTGATGAGATGGATGCTACAATGTATCCAGCGTCTCAAGTTGAGCTATTAAAGATTTTGCGCAAATATGCGTCTAAACTTAATTTGCAAATTTTATTTACTACTCATTCAATGTCTCTTCTTAAGGTTATGGACGATTTAGTTCAAGAAGTAAGTAAACAAGAAGAAACAGCTAAGTAGGTAAAGATTCTTTATCTAAAGAAAGTCGATGACAAGATAACAATCAAACAAAATGTAGATTTTAAAGGTATTAAATTGGATTTGAATGTTGTTGCAGAAGGAAAAAAACGTAAGAAAAACAAAATTACTGTATATACAGAGGATAATGAAAATATATTATTCGTTAAAGCTATTTTAAAGACTAAAGCATCTATATTAGATTTTGTAGATGTAACTCTGCCGTGTTCAACCTTAACTGAACTTGTAAATAAAAACATACCTGCATTTAAACACCCATATTCTATCATCATATTGGATGGAGATGTTAGGATGAATAGGGCGTATCTTAAGAAAATAAAAAATGCAGATAACATTTTAATATTGCCAGGGAACAACTCTCCTGAAAGACTGCTGGCATCCTATTTGTATAATCTCTCTGATGCAGATCCATTATGGGGCAATATAGCAAATGGATATACCAAACAATTATGTTTCCGAGACTATACTATGGAACAAATAAATGCAGGAGGTGAGTTGGGGCGTCAAGATGCAAAAAAATGGTTTAATGGTCAGTTGGAATATTGGGGACGAAATGGTAATAAGGTTTTTAATCCCTTTTTACGTTCGATTCCTATCGAAGTACAAGAGTTTAAAAGAAATTTTGAAAATATGATAAAACGGTATATTTATGACTAAACTTCCGGTGACCACAATAAAGGAGCTTAAATGCCGAAAGTATTCTTTGGGTTCTTGGTCGATATATAATCAGAATCAGACTTTCTCTTTCATTAACCGAATAAGATACTGTTTCTTTTAGAGCTTTTGCTCAGGCACACTCAGTGAAACAGTGTCTGATTATCAGTTATGATTGCTTGAATTTATATTTAAGTCCATACTCTTCAAGTTTACTGTATAGTGTAGCTCTGCTTATTCCCAACAGTTCGGCGGCGGCACTCCGGTTGCCGTTTGTCTGCTTTAACGCACGCATTATCCGCTCCTTATCCTCCGCATCATTGCGCAGGGCGAAGCTGACAGGTGAGGTCGGTTTCGTCACGGCAAGTTCAAGATGCTCTTTCGTGACCACACCTTCCTGAGCCTGCAACACGGCTCCCATGATTTTCTGCCGAAGCTCCCGCACGTTGCCCGGCCATGCGTGGGTCAGCAACGCTTTACGGGCTTCGGAACTGAAACCGCTCACATTGCACTCCAGTTCCTTGTTGGCTATCTCGCGGAAGAACTCCGCCAACGGCATGATGTCCTCCTGACAGTCACGCAAGGGCGGCACGGTTATCACGAAGTCTTGCAGACGGTAGAGTAAATCCTGCCGGAAACGCTTTTCGCTCACTGCCGCCTCCAGATCCTCGTTGGTGGCGGCGATGATGCGGACGTTGAAACTCTTGTCCGATTTGTCACCGACCGGGCGATACCGCCTCTCCTGTATGGCACGGAGCAACATCTGCTGGGTCTCCAACGCAAGGTTGCCCACCTCGTCAAGAAACAGCGTGCCTCCTTCCGCCTCATGGAAATATCCTTTCTTGGTGCTGTCCGCACCCGTGAACGCGCCTTTGACGTGTCCGAAGAAAGCCGACGGCGCAAGTTCTCTGGATAGCGAACCGCAGTCCACCGCCACGAAGGGCTTGCCAGCCCGTTTGCTCTTGTCGTGCAGATGGTGGGCGATATGCTCCTTGCCTGTGCCGTTCTCTCCGAATATCATCACGCTCATGTCGGTGACGGCTACCAACTTTATCCTGTGCATGATTTTCTGAAAGGCGGAACCTTCACGGGCGAAAACGGGCATCCGGCTGTGTCTCGACTGACGCTCTTTCTGTATGGAGCGGATAAGGGGGACGAGTTTGTCCTCTATCAGTTTCTTCGGAATATAGTCTATCGAACCGAGTTTCATGCTTTCGACTGCCGTATGCACTTCGGCGTAGTCGGTCATTATGATGAACGGCTGCATCTTTCCCTCCTTGCGCATCCAGCGCAGCAGGTCTATTCCGTTGCCATCGTTTAGGCGCAGGTCAGAAACTACTATATCATCATCCGTTGCCTGTTGCAGATGTTTCTTCGCTGTTGACAGGTGGTAAGCCTTCACGGTACTGTATCCCTCCCGTGCCAGCAGATTGCAGACATATTCGCAATACACGATGTTATCCTCCACCACGATTATTCTTGTCTTATCCATTTTCGTATTTTCTCCTTTCCTCCTTTGCCAACTGTATAATCTCCGCTCCTTTATCCAACACGGTGGTCACGGAATTACTTAACGCCTCGTTATCGGACTTATCCTTTCCATGAAGCACACCATAAAGCACCTTCAGCGGCTGGTCGGCACGGAGTATCTCCCACGAACTGCGTAAGTGGTGTGTCAAGGCATCAAGTTCTTGCAGATCGTTTCGCATTGCCGCATCCCGTACCGCCTGCATTTCTTTCTCGGTTTCCGTTATCAGTTTTTCCAGCATGACAACTTCATTGCCGTAGGACAACAAGGCGGAAAAATCCGGTTTACCGTCCTGTGTCGCTTTAATGGCGCACTTGTCGGAAATTTCCAGCAGTTCCGATATGGAGAATGGTTTGAACAGGCATCCGGCAAAGCCTCGTTCCAAAAGTTCCTCCGCATCGCAACTGCCCGAAGCGGTTGCCACGACCACGGGGATTGTCTGTGAATTGCCAACATTGGACGATCGGAGCAGTTCCAGCAGCTCGAAGCCGTTTATGCCGGGCATATTCAAGTCCGTCAGCAACAAGTTGTATTCTTTTCGGCGTATCATTTCCATCAGTTCCGCCGCATCGGTGCAAGTGTCGCAATGTATTCCCTCCTGTGCATACATCTCTTTCAACATCAGGAGCAGCACCTCATCATTGTCGATGGCGACAACATTGAGGTTTCTCTCCTCCCGGTGGATATAAGTCTGTATCTCTTTTTCCGGTATTTCTTCGGCTTTCTGCATGGGTATTTCCACTGTGAAACGACTTCCTTTCCCTTTCTCGCTTTCCAAATGGATTTTGCCGTCAAGCATCGCCACTATGTTATGCACGATGGCAAGTCCAAGTCCGAAACCGTCTTTTGCGGCGGCGTTTGAGAGGCGTTCAAATGCCCCAAATACACGTTGCTGTTCATCTTCTGTCATGCCTGTGCCTGTATCCTCGAAAATCAGTGTCAGCACTCCGTTGGTATAATCGATAGTCAGCGACACACCGCCTTTCTCCGTGAACTTGATGGCATTTGACAGCAGATTGTTTCCAATTTGGATGATTCGCTCCTTGTCGGTCAGTACAACCGCATCGTTTCCGTTCTTTACGGTCAAGGAAAGCCCCTTGTTCATGGCGACGGGCATGAACTCCGTTTCAAGGGTATGCGTGATTGTGGAGATGCGGCAGGGCAACAGTTTGGGCTGCTCCTTGCCGTTGTCCAAGCGGAAGAAGTCCAGCAGGGTGTTAAGCATATCCCGCATACGGTCGGAAGATTGTTGTATGCTTTGAAGAAAATTCACATTGTTCTCCTTGCTGCACTCTTTCTGTAACAGCTCAGTATAACCTGTTATTGCCGTTAGTGGTGTGCGCAGTTCGTGGGTGATGGTATGTACCGCTTTCTTCCTTGATGCTATCAGTGCCTCGTTCCGTTGTACGGATTGTTCCAGTTGCCCTATCAAATCCGTTGTCTTGCGCTTGTATTGTTTGATACTCTTTGCATCACGGTGTATGATGATGTAGGAAATTAACAACAGCAGAAGGACGAATCCCATTAAACCGCCTACCTGCATAAATGACTTTCCACGCATGGCAACTATTTCGTCTTCCCGCCCTTGCAGGTCGGCTTGTTCCGACAATCGACGGCTTTGCTCTTTCTGTTCACTGACCATGCTTCTATTGGGTGAACGAAGCGTAGTTGTTGTTGTCGGCGGCTTCGTTTCCTCTTTTTTGCCGAATATGCCCAAGAACCCTTTTCGTTTCGGTTTCTTGGGCTGTTCCTGCATACTTGTCTGAACAATGAGAGGTACTTGACTGGCAATCTTCTTGTTGATGGATTGTTGTTCGTCTATTAACCGAACAATCTGAAACATCTGCCGTTCCTTATCTTCCAAAAGACTGCGCACACTGTCAATACGTCCAATTACATGAGTTTCATTGAACAGGCACAATGTGCTGTCCAATGCAATGCGTTGGGCATGGTAATTCTCCAAATCCGTTTCGTCCCAATCCAATGCAGTTTCTCCTAATAGCGAAAACTCTATCAGTTGGATATGAATACGGTTTACCTCCTTCCTGAATTCATCTATATGCCGGTTGCCAACCTCCAATGCTTCCACTTCCTGCCATTCATTATGACAAGTAAATGCAATGGCTACTACTATTAGAATTATGAAAGTGTGACTTAATGCTATTGCCTTACGTACAAATTCCATCTATTCTCTTACGAATTAAAATCGTCCTCCTCCCAACGCGTGATAAAGTTTGATTACACTTTGTATGCGTTCAAAACGAGTTTGCAGCTGTTGCACTTCCGCTTCAAGGAGAGATTGCTGGGCGGTCAATACTTCCAGATAGGTAATATTGGAATGACGCATCAGTGATTCTGTTTTCCGCACGGCATCGCATAATGTTTCCACCTGCCGAGCATTGATTTCAAGTTGCGATTTCGCAGTCTGCCATGCGGTCAAAGCATCGTTTACCTCTTTGCCTGCGTTCAACAAAGAGTGTTGGAACAGTAACTTCGCTTCTTCCTGGCGGATTTGGGCAGTCTTCAGGTTGGCGATGTTTGCGCCTCGATTGAACAAGGGCTGTGTCAGGGAACCGATGGCATTGAGCAACCATTGTCCGGGATTGGTGATTATACCGCCACCGTTATTGGTCCATCCAAGTGTTCCCGAAAGGGTGATATGGGGGTAGAATGCGGCACGTGCCGCATTGGTTGTGTAGAACGCCTGCGCCAGTTCCATTTCTGCCTGACGCACATCGGGACGGTTGGAAAGTAACTGCAAGGGGACTCCGATAGAGACGGTATCGGGGAAAGCTGCTTCGACCAGATTACTTCGTGCTATTGAGTGTGACGGCATGGCAAGTATTGCAAACAAGGCGTTTTCTGTTTCGGAGATGCTCTTGCGGATGGATAATAGGGACGATTCGAGCTGCATCACGTTCGCTTTTGCCTGCAATACACCGGCTTCGTTTGACTGTCCGGCTTTTTTCAATGCTTCGAGAGTGCGCACGGTAGTCTGCCAGTTTTCAAGGGTGCGGTGGCTTATTGCCATTTGCGCGTCGAGCATGGCAAGGGTATAGTAACTGTCGGCAATAGTGGCGACAAGCTGAGTCTGTACGGCTTGCCGGTAATCACGGCTTCCTTGCAAGGCGGCAGCGGCACCACGTTTTGCAGCTGTGAGGTTGCCGAAGATGTCCAGTTCCCAGCTTGCTGTCGCTCCTGCATTATATGTCTTTGCCGTTGCTCCATCGTGCTTGCCGGCATTACCTTCGGCATTCAGTCCGAGTGAGGGTAGATAGGAGAGTTTAGCTGTCAGCAAGGCGGAGGCTGCCGCTTCCACCCGTAGCCGTGCCACATTGAGGTCTGTGTTTCGGTCAAGTCCTGTTTCAATCAAGGACTGAAGTTTAGGGTCGGTAAACATTTCCCGCCACGACAGGGAGGCCAGAGTGGTGGTATCGGCGTCTGCCGGAAGGGTGCTATACAGATTCTCCATCGAGAGGTCGGGGCGATGATACCGGCTGTACGTGCCACAGCCGGTAAGCATCCATCCTGACAATATGATATATATTGCTGTCTTTTTCATTTAATTATGCTTAATACGTTCTTGGATATATTGGAAGACGATGAACAATGAAGGCACGAGGAACAACAGAGCCAATGTACCTACAATCATTCCGCCGATTACACCTGTGGCAAGCGAACGGCTACCGTTGGCACCCACTCCGTGAGCCAGCATCAGCGGGATAAGGCCGAACACCATAGACAACACGGTCATCAGGATGGGGCGCAGACGGACTTTTGCCGCACTGTATGCCGCTTGTGCCAGTGTCATGCCTTCCGACCGCCGCTTGCCTGCATATTCGGTAAGCAGGATGGCGGTCTTGGCAAGCAGGCCGATAATCATAATCAGACCGGTCTGCATGTAGATGTTGTTCTCCAGACCGAAGAGCCATGCGAACAGGAAACTGCCCATCAACCCGCAAGGCACTGCCAGCAGAACCGCAAAGGGAATAAACACGCTTTCGTACAAGGCACACAGAATCATATAGACCAGGACCATACAGAGCAGGAATATCAGCGTGGCATTGTTGGTTGTCTTGCTCTCCTCGCGCGAGATGCCGCCAAACTCGTAGGTGTAATTTGCCGGGAGAACCTTGCGTGCCGTCTCACTGATGGCTTCGAGCACCTGCCCCGAACTGTAACCCCGGGCCGGAGACCCATTGATGGAGATGGCATTGAACAGGTTGAAGCGGGTGAGGTCTGACGGACCGTTGGTCTTGGTCAGACGCACGAACCGGCTCAACGGTGCCATGCCGCCATCAGAGGTGCGTACATAGATATGATGAATGGACTCTGCATTCACACGGTATTCCGCCGGAGCCTGCATGGTGACGTGGTAGAGCTTGGAGAAGCGATTGAAGTCGGAAACATATTGTCCGGTATAATAGCCCGACAGGGTGGAAAGCACCTCTGCGGGCGACACTCCCGACTGCTCGCATTTGGCGGCGTCGATATCCACCCAGTATTGCGGATAGTCTGTGGCAAAGGAGGAATAGACTTCGCCTATTTCGGGCCGCTGCGACAAGGCCTCGACAAACTTGTCCGCCTCTTTCTTGAAAGCGGTAATGTCTCCGCCTGCCTTGTCCTGCAAGTAGAGCTCAAAGCCGTTCCCCATGCCATATCCGGCTATCATTGGGGGCGACATGGCAAACACCGTGGCATCAGGGATGTCGGAGGTGGCGGCATAGATTTTTCCGATGACGTCGTTGACCGACTGCCCCTCTCCCTCACGCTGTTCCCAGTCTTTGAGTGTCACGAAATACATGGCCTGCGACGGACCGGAACCGCTGAAAGAGAAGCCGGCAACCGCACCGTTGTATTCTATCTCGCCGATACTGTCGAGGCGGCTGTTGATGCGCTCCATCACCTTGACGGTCTGCGCCATTGACGTGCCGGGCTTCGTATTCATGCTCACCATGACCGTTCCGGTGTCTTCTTCGGGGATAAGGCCCGTCTTGGTGGCGTTGACCAGCAGCACCAGCAATACAAAGGACACTGCTATAGAGCTCCACATCAGCCACCGGCGGTGGAGGATGAACATCACTCCACGCACATAGCGTCGGCTCAGACGGTAGAAAACGGCATTGAACGCCTTTCGGAAACGGGCTGCAAAGTTGTCCTTTGTATTGCCGTGCTCGTCGATATAGGGCTTCAGCAACAGGGCGCAAAGTGCCGGTGAGAGGGTGAAGGCATTGATGGCCGAGATGCCCACGGCAACCGCCATCGTGATGCCGAACTGCGCATAGAAGGCTCCCGAAGTGCCGCCCATCATGGCAACGGGAAAGAACACTGCCATAAAGATGATGGTAGAGGTCAGAATGGCCGATGAAACGTCTTTCATGGCATCATCGGCCGCAAGCACCGCCGACTGGTAGCCCTCATCAAACTTCGCCTGCACCGCTTCCACCACCACGATGGCATCGTCGACCACGGTGCCGATGGCAAGCACAAGCGCAAACAGGGTGAGCAGGTTGATGGAAAAGCCTATCATGGACATCACGGCGAACGTGCCGATGATGGAAACGAAGATGGATATGGCAGGAATAAGCGTTGACTTGATGTCCTGCAAGAATACATATACCACTACGATAACCAGCAGTATCGCCTCCAGCAAGGTGCGGATGACCGAGCGGATGGAGGCATACAGAAACTTGTTGGTGTCGGTAAGCACTACGAATTCCGCTCCTTCGGGCAGGTCACGGTCCAGTTCGTGGAGCACTTCGTGAATCTCGTTGATGGTGCTCGACGCATTGGACCCTGCCTTCTGGTTTATCATCATCATGGCTGCCGGATGGCCGTTCACTTGGGAGGAGTAGTTGTAGTATTCATCGCCCAGCTCCACATCGGCAACCTCTTTCAGCCGAAGCACGTTGCCACCCGGCAAGGACTTGACTACCAGTTCGCCAAACTCATCGGCACCGGACAAGCGTCCGCGGTACTTCATTGTGTATTCGTTGGCCGTGGGGTGATTGGCACCGAAGGAGCCGGTGGCGGCTTCGATGTTCTGCCGCGCGAGTACGGCGGATATGTCGTCGGGTATGAGCCCGTATTGCGCCATACGGTCGGGCTTCAGCCAGAGGCGCATGCTGTAATTGGAGCCGAACAGTTGCGCCTTTCCCACGCCGCTGATGCGCTTCAGTCGCGGTTCGACATTGATTTTCATGTAGTTGTTCAGAAACGTCTGGTCGAAGCGGTCATCGGGCGAGTAGAGGGCAAAGGTCAGCAGCTCGGCATTCTGCTGCTTTTCGGTGGTGACACCGGTCTTGGTGGCTTCTGCCGGAAGCTGGCTCAATGCGGCGTTCACACGGTTCTGCACGTTCACGGCTGCCATGTCGGCATTGGCTCCTTGCTTGAAGTAGATGTTGATGGAGGCGTCTCCCGTGTTCGATGCCGTGGAGGTCATATAGGTCATGTCTTCCACGCCGTTGATGGCTTCTTCCAGCGGCACTATCACGGCTTTCTGCACGGTTTCGGCGTTGGCTCCGGGATAGGATGCCCATACATTGATGGTGGGCGGGGCGATGTCGGGATATTGCTCCACCGGCAGGGAGAACATGGCGATGACGCCCAACAGCACAATCACCACCGAGATAACGCCCGAGAACACCGGGCGGTCTATAAAAAATCGTAGCTTCATTTCGTTTCGTCTTTAGGGGTTATGCTCATGCCTTCTCTCACCAGTCCCACGCCTTCGGCGATGAGGGTGTCGCCGACCGAGAGACCTTCTTTTACGATAAACCGGTTGCCATCGTTCAGGCGGTCCACCGTGAGATAGGCAGCTTCCGCCCGTCCGTTTTTCAGTCGGTAGGCGATGATTTTGTCTTGCAGTTCCACGGTGGCGGTCATGGGAATGGTGATGGCATCCGTTTGGGGGTTCCGAAGGACGATGTTGCCGATGCTGCCGCTCAGCAGTTCGCGTTCGGGATTGGGGAACAGGGCTTTGATCTGCACCGCTCCGGTCGCAGGGTCCACCACACCGCTTACGGTCTCGATGCGTCCCTTCGCTTTGTACAGACTACCGTCGTTGAGTTGCAGGCTCACTTCCGGCATCTTGGCTATCAGGCTGTCAATCGAGCCGTAGCGAGTGGATAGGTGTCGCAGCATGTTTTCCGACACGGAGAAGTAGGCATACATCTCCGCATTGTCGGACACGACCGTGAAAGGCTGCTCCATGTTGGGACTGACAAGCGCACCGATGCGGTAGGGCAATGTGCCTACCACGCCGTTACTCGGACTTTTGATTTCAGTATAAGAGAGGTTGTTTCGTGCATCCGCTTCCTGCGCCTCGGCCTGTTGGAGTTCGGCAAGTGCCACAGCTAGTTGGTTTCGGGCAAGAGAAAGGTCGTATTCGGATATTACCTTCTCATCAAACAAGGCTTGCTTACCTTGCAGTTCGATTCGTGCCGTTTCCGCTTTTGCCCGTGCTGCGCTGACATTAGCCAAAGCTGTGCGTAAGGCTGCCAGATAGGGTGTTTGGTCTATCACTGCCAGTACTTGCCCTGTCGTCACCCGTGTGCCCTCCTTCACGCATAGACGCGTGATGCGGCCGGATATTTGCGGCATGATATCCACATCTTGTCGCCCGCGGATAGTGGCGGAATAAGATTCGGATATTTCCACCGGCATGGACGATACTGTTATGACCCGATAACTCGGTACCGCATCCTGCTTACCGTCCTGCTTGCATCCAGTCGACAGAAACAGCATGACGGCAAATGCGGCGAAATTAATGATAATTAAGTTTTGCAATAAGAAAACAAAATCGAAACAAGTGAAAAC
>ULRW01036071.1_pt1 | contig 14559 bp, 10 predicted proteins | sample 1955581 | NCBI WGS metagenome assembly ULRW01 (sample SAMEA4835687, study PRJEB28245) | human gut metagenome | biome: gut microbiome; material: fecal sample | place: Denmark | collected 2008 | reverse complement strand
TGTTGTTTCGGCTTCGGTGGTTCGAATCCACCCTCTCCCACCAAGATTTTGAAGGCGATAGGTTTTACCTATCGCCTTTTGATATACTATGAAGTTTATAATAGCGTTCTTAAAAAACAATTTTAATACTTAGAGTATGTTGTGTTATTTCATATCCAAAATAGAATTGAAACTATTGATTGATTTGTTGAAAAATGCTATAATATATCCATTGAAATAGATTTTACAAAGGGTATAAACTAAATTTCAAGTTTATATATCGGTGATATTATGAAAGAAAAAGTGTTGCTTCTTTTAAAAGAAGGAGAATATATTTCAGGAGAAAAATTGAGTGAAATTCTTGGAGTTTCAAGAACAGCCATTTGGAAAGCAATTAATTCCCTGAGAGATGATGGCTATGAGATTGATTCTGTTACAAATAAGGGATATAAGCTTGTAAAAAAGCCAAATGTACTTAATGCAAGTACTATAAGTGAAGGGCTTAATGTCAAGGTGGTAGGTACAGAAATAATTACGCTTAAAACTGTCGATTCTACAAATGAAGAAATTAAACGCAAAGCTCACGAAAATGCAAGGAGTGGTTTAGTTGTCATTTCTTGCGAACAAACAGCAGGAAAAGGTAGACTTGGAAGAAAATGGGCTTCTAATGAAGGTGGGGTTTATTTTTCATTTTTGTTAAGACCTGAGCTTCCTCCGAGTGATGTTTCAGGTATAACTTTAGCAGCTGGTTTGGGTGTTTGTCTTGCAATAAGAAAATTTACGGGACTTGACGCCAAAATTAAATGGCCGAATGATGTTATAGTTGGTAATAAAAAGATTTGCGGAATACTCACTGAAATGACCGCACAGACAGATATGGTTGATTTTGTTGTCATAGGAATTGGAATAAATGTTTTGCAAGAAAGCTTTCCAGAAGAAATTGCTTATAAAGCAACATCTTTAAAAATAGAAACTAAAAGTGAACCAGACCTTTCAGAGCTTATGCACGAAATAATAGCTACTCTTGATAAAACTATTTTGTCATATCTTTTTGGAATTTCTCAAGACGATTTAAAGCTTTATAAAAGTATGTGCGCAACAATCGGCAGAGAAGTTTCACTCGTAAGAAACGGTGAAAAACTTACAGGTAAAGCCATTGATATTACGGCTGATGGTGAGCTTGTTGTTTGCCTTGAAAATGGTAAAAAAATAGCTGTAAACTCAGGAGAGGTTACAGTTCAGGGAATATATTAAAAATTAGGGTTTTGTTTTATGCTTTTGCATAGGCGAAACCTTTAATATTATATGTGAAAGGGTATATTTGACTATGATAAATGTATCTCATCTTACCAAAAAATATAAAAATACCCACGCAAACGATAATATCTCATTTATAGTAGATTCAGGAGAAATTGCTGTGCTTGCAGGTTCTAATGGTGCGGGAAAGTCAACTGCTATTAAGTGCATAGCCGGACTTTTGCGATATGATGGCGAAATAGAAATTTGCGGTTTTAAAAATAAAAGACTTGAGGCTAAGAAAATTACAGGGTATATTCCTGAGCTTCCAGCTCCCTTTGATTTGCTTACGGTTTGGGAGCATATGGAGTTTATTGCAAGAGCTTATTTGCTTGAAGATTGGCAGAATGACGCTGAAAAACTTATGGAGCGTTTTCAGCTTATAGATAAAAAGAATAAGCTTGGCAAAGAGCTTTCAAAGGGTATGCAGCAGAAAGTAAGTATTTGTTGTGCATTGCTGATAAAGCCAAAGGCTGTGCTTTTTGATGAGCCGTTTGTGGGTCTTGACCCTCACGCAATAAAAGAACTTAAAGCTATGATTCTTGAACTTAAAAAGCAGGGTGCGTCTATAATTATTAGTACACATATGCTCGAAAGCGTCAGCGAACTTTGGGATAAGGTTCTCATAATGATGGAGGGTCATATAGAAGCAGAAAGAACAAGAGAAACTGTTGAAAAAAATGGCGAGGATTTAATGGAACTATTTTTCAATATAACCGAGAAAGTTTCACAGTGAGGTATGTATGAAAGCCATTGTTTATATGCTAAGAAAAACCATAAAAAATGGAATAATTGATATACTTCATCACCCTATGCAACTGATAGTTTATATTTTTATAGCTTTGACAACAGTTAGTGGTGTTATTACTGCAATGACAAGTAATATCAGCGAGGAAGAAACACATTTTGATTTTCGGATATTGCAGGGAGCATATCTCTTAATACTTTATTTTATAAGCGTTCCTATTATGCTTAAAGGTACAAATGCCTCTACAACATTTTTCAAGATGAGTGATGTTGCTAATGTTTTTACAGCACCTATTTCTGAAAAGAAGATTCTTATATATGGTGTTGGCAGACAGATGGCAACAATTTTATTATTGCTTGTATGCTTCGTTTCATATGGTGCAATGGCAGTTCAGTATTTTTCGCTTACGATATGGGACGCTGTTTTGCTGTTGATTGGTATAGGTGTAATGCTGTTTGAAGTGCAGATGATTACGATTTTAATTTTCTGTGTTTGCAATGGCAGACCAACACGAATAAGAATGATGAAATATGCGATATATCTTATAATAGCCTTTCCGATAGCTATTGTATTATTGCAGCTTTTTTCAAATGGATTTACATACGAAAATATTCTTTCAGCAGTATCCTTGCCATATTTGAATTATATTCCCATAGTTGGCTGGACAAGCGGTATGTTTATAGGGATAATAACAGGTAATATAACTAACATATTGGTTTATAGCAGTTTACTTGCATTATTTACTATTTTTGCAATAGTTGTATTTATTCGCAGTAAGGCTGATTACTATGAAGATGTCTTGCAAAAGACCGAAAGCGTTTATGAATTTCGCAATGCAATAAAAACTGGCAAGGTCAGCGATAAGAATATGATGAGTGATAAAAAGAAAATCAAGCTTGGCAGAATTGGCATAAATAGAGGTTCTGGTGCGTCTGTATTCTTTTATAAACAGCTTAGAGAGATGTCAAGACGCTCATTTATACCCTTTGTAAATGTGAATACAGCGTTTTTGACAGCATTTGTATTGATAGTTGGCTTTGCATTAAAAACTATTAGTGATAGTGAAAATTTAAATTCATCTAAAATACTAACAATAGTTGCAGTTCTTTCCTGCTATGTACAGTTCTTTTTTACCGTATCAGATGATTGGATAAAGGAATTACAAAAGCCATATATATTTATGGTTCCTGCAAGCCCAGTTAAAAAGCTTATTATGTCTTGTGCTACAAGTGTAATAAAACCACTTGTTGACGGAGCAGCAGCGTTTATAGTTGGTGGAATAGTATTTAGTGCAAATCCGCTTGATATTTTAGCTTGTATAACAACATATTTTAGCTGTGGGCTTTTATATACATCTATTAATGTGCTTGTTCAAAGGTTTATGGGTAAGGCAGGAAATAGGGGAGTACTTATGGTTGTATATATGATTTTACTGTTTATTGCATTAGTTCCAGGAATAGCAGTATCCTTGGCTTTGTTTTTCCTCTCATCAATGCAAGGTGCATATAATGTATTTTTTGCGGCAAGGTTATGTTTCCCAGCGGCAATCTGTAATTTTATAATAGCTTTTTTAGTATTTATGTTGTCAAAAAGAACGCTTAATAATATGGAATATTAAAAGAAAAGGGGATAATATGAGGTTTAGAAGATATAATGCAAGAAATTGTGGAATATTTTTCTTTGCAGGAGTAGCAACATCTCTATTGCTTGATTTACTTGGTGCAACTCCACTTTCTACGGTTTCGTTATTTGGTTTTGGAATGAATTTTTTGAGTTTTTGGTTTGTTCCAATCGTATTTGCAATTGTAGGAGTTTTTATAGGAATATTTTCAAAGCAAAGCATATGGGCGTTGACTTATTCTGCTTGCTTTGGACAGCTTCAAATGTGGCTTTCTATAATTGTTTATTATTTTATTGCACACGAGGGAACACCTTTTGATATATGGCTTCGTGCCTTTTGTGGAATAATTCCGTGTGTGATGTTTGCTGGAATATCTTCGTCAATAAAAGATTTGATTAAGGCAAATAAAAAGCCTTAAATAGCTTTGTTATATGCTTGACGAAATACATGAAAATGTGTTATTATATACAAAAATGTGCTTATAAAGTCTAAATCTTTATTTATGCTTGAAAGGAGCAAAATATAATGAGCGAAAAAGAAATCCCATACAAAATATACCTTGAAGAAAGCGAAATGCCTAAGCAGTGGTATAATGTCAGAGCAGATATGAAAAATAAGCCTGCTCCACTTCTCAATCCTGCAACTCTCAAACCTATGACAGCCGAGGAGCTCGGTCATGTTTTCTGTGATGAGCTTGTTCAGCAGGAGCTTGACGATACAGACCCTTATATTGATATTCCACGAGAAATTCTTGATTTCTACAGAATGTATCGTCCATCACCACTTACTCGTGCGTATTGCCTTGAGAAAAAGCTCCAGACTCCGGCAAAGATTTACTATAAATTTGAGGGTAATAATACAAGCGGAAGCCATAAGCTTAATTCTGCAATCGCACAGGCATATTATGCAAAGAAACAAGGCTTGAAGGGCGTTACAACTGAAACAGGTGCTGGCCAGTGGGGAACTGCTCTTTCTATGGCTTGTTCATATTTTGACCTCGATTGCAAGGTATATATGGTTAAGGTTTCTTATGAGCAAAAGCCTTTCCGTCGTGAGGTTATGCGTACCTATGGTGCAAGTGTAACTCCATCACCATCTAATCAGACAAATATTGGACGCAAGATTCTTGAGGAATTCCCTGGCACAACAGGAAGCCTTGGCTGTGCAATTTCTGAGGCAGTAGAAGTTGCCACAAGCACAGAAGGCTATCGCTATGTTCTTGGCAGCGTTCTCAATCAGGTACTTTTGCACCAGTCAGTTATTGGTCTTGAAACAAAAATTGCTCTTGATAAGTATGGTATCAAGCCTGATATTATCATCGGTTGTGCAGGTGGCGGTTCTAACCTCGGCGGACTTATTTCACCATTTATGGGTGAAAAGCTCAGAGGAGAGGCTGATTATCACTTCATCGCTGTTGAGCCAGCATCATGCCCAAGCCTTACAAGAGGTAAGTTTGTATATGACTTCTGCGATACTGGTAAGGTTTGCCCACTTTCTAAGATGTATACACTCGGCAGTGGATTTATTCCATCAGCTAACCATGCAGGTGGTTTGCGTTATCATGGTATGAATAATGTTCTTTCACAGCTTTATCATGATGGACTTATGGAGGCTCGTGCTGTTGAGCAAACAGAAGTCTTTAAAGCTGCTGAACAATTCGCAAGAGTTGAAGGCATACTTCCAGCTCCTGAAAGCAGTCACGCAATTAAAGTTGCTATTGATGAGGCACTCAAGTGCAAAGAAACAGGCGAAGAAAAGACAATCGTATTCGGTCTTACTGGTACAGGTTACTTTGATATGGTTGCATATGAAAAGTTCCACGATGGACTTATGACAGACTATATTCCAACAGATGATGACCTCAAGGCTGGTCTTGCTGGTATTCCTAAGTTTCCTGGCAATGAAATAGACTAATCAAAAATTTAAATCTATAAAAGCTAAAGCTCCATTCACTGAAATCTCGGTGAATGGAGCTTTTTCTATTTGTCTTTATCTTTTTTGTTAGGTTTTCGCATACAGTATGGGAGCGGATATTTATTATTCTTTTGGTGGTGTTCTATACATTCTTTGCAGTTGCCATATCGTTTGCAGTTTTTTCAACGGCATTTACAGACCTTATTTTCCAAAGTGTTCACTTCCTGAGGATAGTTTATGTCTTAGTAACATCAATTATACAGTCAAGAAATGTATTGACACAAAGGTGTTTGTTAATTAAAGTTGTTGAATATTTTCTGCAAATTGTTCAAAATCATCTAAGGATAATTCATAAAGCATTTTATTTTTTTCTCTTTCTGTAGTGATGATAAGTCCGTGCTTTATTAGTGATTTGATATTCTTTCTTATAGTTGCTTCAGAACACTCAAGATGATGTTTTAGTTCCTCGATAAATACTCCTTTGCTACTGAATAGTGCATTTTGAATTAAGATGTATACAATTTTTGATTGCAAATCATTCTCAAAGAAATTATAAATATTTTCATGAATGGTTGAATAATATTCCAAACGCTGTTTTAAAGATTCAAGATTTTCAAGTGAACTTTTAGCCGCATTTTTAATTATATCAATAAAGCTATATATAAAGGGTGTTATATCACCTTTATTCTTAGGGTCATTACATATATCAAAAGCCTTATAATATTTATTTTTATCATTTTTAATTGTATATGAAATTCTTAATGCAATTGATTGGTTTAAGATATTACACAACAGATAACTGCTTATAAAACGGCTTGTTCTGCCATTACCATTATAAAAAGGGTGTGCATAACCAAATAAATAATGAAACACCGCTATTTTAACAAGTGGACCAACATTATTTTCATTAGTTAAAAAATCAAGAGATTTATTCAAAAAATCAATCAATTTTTTTTCTGGATATAATCCACGATGTTTTTCTTTATCTGTCGCTGTACATACAGAAACTGACCCCGTTCTAAAAATTTCTCCATCTGGTTTTTCATCTTCCTCAATTTCGTTAAGAACGATTTCATCAAACAAAAGTCGTATATCATTGCAGCTTGAGAAAGGAATTTTTTCACCATTTATAAGTTTTTGATATTTTTTTACAAGACCCATTAACCTGACTTTTTTAGTGCTGTTATCTGGCATTTCAATTATTTGGCTAATTTCTTTTCGTGTGCTATAAACGCCTTCAATGTCATTGGTTAACATTATTTCATCTATAAGATTTTTATTTATATAGTATTTAAAAGCTATGGGAGGAAGTTGGTTTAAAATATCATCAAGTTGCCTGCTTATATAATAAATTTCTTCTATTTTTCTTGATATTTGATAGTCAATAATGAAAAAAGCTTTATTGCCACTTATTTCAAAGGGGAGATGATATGAAAATTCATTGTTGAAGCGTTCATTATAGATTTTAGTATATACTGATTTATCTTTATAATATAGTTTAGCTAAAGGCTCATAATTCATAACAAAACACTCCTTCATTTTTAAATTTAATATATACTAACATATATTATGTAAAAATTCAAGAAAAATAACACGACATTGAGTTTTTGACCCAATGTCGTGAAAAAAACTGCAAATTTTGTTGTGATTTTTCCGAAAATTTAATAATCTATGCTCATAGTTGCTCGTGCATTAAGCTCCATACCAGCGGTATGACCAGCAAGAAATTCATAATAGCCTTGAGCACCTACCATTGCACCATTATCTCCACAAAGATTGAGTGGTGGATAGTAATATTCCCAACTACGCTTTTCACATTCTTCTTGAAGTCTGCGTCTTAGAAGTGAATTTGCTGAAACTCCGCCAGCCATAACAAGCTTATTGTAGCCGAGGTCTGTTGCGGCTTTGATGAAATTTTCAATCAAGCAATCAGTAACAGCCTTTCTGAAAGATGCACTCAAATCCTCAACTGAAAGTATTTCGCCCTTTTGTTCAGCATTGTGGATAAGATTTATTACAGCGGTTTTTAAGCCGGAAAAACTGAAATCATAAGGAGAACCGTCAACATGAGGGTGTGGAAGCTTAAAGCTGAGAGGATTTCCGTTTTCAGCTTTCTTATCAAGGTGAATACCGCCAGGATAAGGCATACCCATTGTACGAGCAGCCTTGTCAAATGCTTCTCCAGCGGCATCATCACGAGTTTTACCAACAATTCTAAGCGTAGTGTAGTCGATAACCTCAACTATATGGCTATGTCCACCAGAAACGACAAGGCAGAGAAAAGGCGGCTTGAGTTTTTCGTGAGCAAGGTAATTAGCTGCGATATGTGAGCGGAGATGATGCACAGGTATAAGCGGAAGTCCTGTTGCAAAAGATAAGCCTTTTGCAAAATTTACTCCGACAAGTAAAGCGCCGATTAAACCAGGTGCGTGCGTTACAGCGATGCCATCAAGCTCATTAAGCGATAAATTTGCATCAGCAAGAGCCTTTTCGACAACACCGTTTATATTTTCGCAGTGTCGGCGAGAGGCTATCTCAGGAACAACACCACCATATTTTTTATGCTCCTCAACCTGCGAAGAAACTACCGAAGAAATAATTTTTCTGCCATCTTCAACAACGGCTGCGGCTGTTTCGTCGCAAGAGCTTTCTATTGATAAAAGTTTCATTTAAATACTCTCCAATTTATTGATAATATAAATTATTATACTACTTTAATGCAAATAAGGCAACGAGGATTTTATTATGTTGAAAATTTTAAGAATAGCAAAATTTAGAGATTAATATCTTTTTAGAAAAATGTTTAGAAGTATTTGCATAAAAAAGACTATACAAACTTTAATTTTTTATGTATAATATATTGTAGAATAAAGTAGGAGGTCTTTTTTGTGACCAAAGAAAATAAAGCTTTCTTTAGAGAGAATAATATTGATATTGATATGGCTCTTGAAAGATTTTCAGAAAACGAAGAATTGTATTTAAAGTATTTTAATTCATTTCCTGAAGATAATACTTATACTAATTTTATAAATTCATTTAAGACCGATAAATTGTGGCAATCGCAAAATTTGCTCATAACTTTTATGGCTATTGTTGGAAATCTTAGCTTTACTGATTTATATAATGATTCTCGTGAGTTACTTAAAAAAATAAAAAATAATAGTGTAAGTGATGCAATAATTCTCTTTGAAAAACTAAAAGATGATTATTCTAATATAATAGATTTTATCGAAAACTTTAATATATAAGGTGGTGAGATAATGGCAAATCGAGATACTATTTTGATTGTTGATGATATAGAAATGAATAGAGCTATTCTTTCAGAACTCTTCAAAGATAAGTATAGAATTTTAGAGGCTGATAATGGTTATGATGCAGTAGCTATTGCTGATGAAAACAATGATAAAATTGCTGTTATTTTGCTTGATATGATTATGCCAAAAAAAGATGGTGTAGAAACACTAAGAGAACTAAAGGATTTTGGTATAACAAATATTATTCCAACTGTTCTTATGAGTGCAGAATTTAATGATGAATCATTGTTTAACGGACATGAATATGGCGCTTGTGATATTATTGAGAAACCATTTGACCCTCATGCGGTCTTAAGGCGAATTGATAATCTGGTTGAGCTTTATGAGCAGAAAAATAAGCTTGAAACACTCCTGAAAAAGCAGGCAACTTATTTAATGCAACAGAATGAAAAAATTCATCAACAGCAGAGTACTATTAATAATATGAATAATACTATGCTTGATACTCTTAGCACTGTTATTGAATATCGTGATGTTGAAAGCGGAAAGCATGTTCATAGAATACGCAAGTTTACTGAAATTCTTTTGCGTGTTGTTGCTGAAAGATGCCCGGAATATAATCTTACTGAAAGCAAAATTAATCTTATAGTTTCAGCATCATCAACTCATGATATAGGTAAGATAGCTATTCCAGATGCAATACTTCTTGCGCCAAGACGACTTACATATGATGAATTTCGCATAATGAAAGAGCATACAACAAAGGGCTGTGAGATTCTTAATTTACTTGATTTGCAGGAAAAAAATGAATATTTTCAGTACTGTTATAATATTTGCCGTTATCATCATGAGAAATGGGACGGAATGGGTTATCCTGATGGCTTGCAAGGAGATGACATTCCAATTTGTGCACAGGTTGTTTCTGTTGCGGACTGTTATGATGCCTTGACCAGTGATAGACCATACAAAGCTGGAATACCGCATAAACAAGCCGTAGAAATGATTAAAAATGGTGCATGTGGTGCGTTTTCCGAAAAGCTTATGGAATGCTTTAATCTTGTTCTTCCGCAGTTTGAAGAGCTTGCGAGAATATATGCAGATAAAGCTCATATTGATAAAAATAATCAAACGAAAGGCTCTCTTAAAGCAGCCGATAATATGACCAAACGCAACTTTAGTGATACTGCTATGAGTATTTATGCTAATATGGGCAGAGAAGAGCTTATAAAGGCTTTAGATCGTCAGAAACAGGTAGCAAAAGAAACTCATGAAAGAGATTGCCAAATCTTTTATAGAATAAATGACATTGTATTTGAATGCGATTTAAAGCATGATAATTTTTATGTTCGTAAGGGCAATTGGGAAAAGATGTATAATTATTTTCCTAAAAATTATACCGAGGCTGTAACTATGATGTCATCATCTTGTCATGCTGATGATGTGGTCGCTTTTAAGAAAATTTTTCGTCTTAGCAATGTGCAGAGGGCTGTTGATAAGGGAAAAGAAAAGCTTGAATTTGATGGCAGATTTATTATAGGAAAAAAATCCTATCGTTGGTATCGTTGTATAGTAATTCCTTTCTGTGAGGACGGTAAGCTTAGAAAGCTATATTGTTGTGCATCTAAAATCAGTGAGAAAAACTCTAAAAACGGAGATGACCGCTATAATGTTCAGCACGATAATCTTACAGGTCTTTGGAATGTGAACTATCTAAGAAAAGCTGTTGATGATTATCTTACGCATTCTGGCAAAGATGGTATGCATATATTGATAAATATAGATATAGATGATTTTAAGGCTTTAAATTCTGCTACAAATACTACTTTTGGAGATGAAGTTCTCTGTAAGGTTGCTGAAAAATTAAAGGAGCATTTTGAAACCAATTCATTAATTGCAAGAATTGGTTCAGATAATTTTGTGATTTTCTTGCGTGATTGCCTTGATGTAAAAGAACTCTTGAATGCGGTCGAAGAGCTTTATAAATCTATGCATATGTCGTTCGATTATTTATTGAGCAAGCATAATATTTCGGTAAGCATAGGTGTTGCACAGTATCCTAATGATGGAACAAACTTTACTGAGCTTATGAATAATGCTGATTTTGCAACAGAGATGTCAAAGCTTCGTGGCAAGGATATGTATCTTTTCTATAATAAAGAGATGCGAAAATCCTTTCAAGAAAAGCCCTCACTTTCGCTTATTTCTAATGAAGAGCGTGTTAATATTTATGACTTTAAAAGAGTATTTTCTCCATTAATAGATTCTGAAACAGAGAGTATTATTTCTTATGATTATCTGGAATTGCCAAGTACGGATATTACATATACATTTAATGAGCTTTGTGAAATGGTATCTGTTGCTGATAATATAACAGTTCTTGGTTTGAATAGTATTAAACGCCTTTTGCTTGGATTATATGAGCTTCAAAAGGATTGTGATATATTGCCTGAAATATCACTTTATACTATGTTTAAAGGCATAGATGCACCTGTTCTTTTAAAAAATATTGAGAATTTTCTTTCTGAACATCAATTAAATTGTAGGAATATAACTATAAACATAACACAAGATATGCTGAACACTATGAGCCATAGGGAACTTGTCAACTTCTCATCAGCGATTCGTTCATTTGGTTTTAAGCTTGGCCTATTTGGCTTTGGTTTAGAGTATATCAATATAAAGTGTTTTAGTGAAAAGCTTTTTGATTCGGTATCTTTCTCAGCAAGCTTTATAAGTGGAATTATTGATGGTTATTATCCTAATAAATTGCTTAAATTTGTTTTTGATTATTTTACATCAAGTGGAGTTTCCATTATACTTCCATATAATCTGAGTTCTGCGATAATAGAAACTGTTAAAAAGTTTGGATGCAATAAATTTGCATATCATAGCTCTAAGTTACTGAATTTAGATGCTTTTAGAATGGAAAGAGAACTTACAAAGACTATGCCAAAAGCTCCTATGATTTGCCACGAAAAATATGAGCTTGCACTTACAACAAATATGTATAGTGAAATTTTCAAGGATATGAAGTTCGTTCTGTTTCGTTGGCAACTGAGTAATGATGCAGTGTGGTTTTCAGATTCTTTCAAGGAAATATATGGCATAGAGCCTCCAACAGAAAATCCAATAGAATATATCAAAAATTGCGAATTTATTTATCCAGAGGACAGACAGAAATATCTTAATAAGCTTTTAGCTGTAAGAGCTGGTTATCATGATGCAGAGTGTTTTGTAAGAATTATAAAAAAATCTATAAGCGAAAACTATCGTTGGAGCAAGCTGAGATTTACTTGCATTTTTAATGAACAAGGTTTGCCAGATTCAGTTATTGGCTTTGAAAGCGATATTGATGATGAAAGGCGTGAGCATCAGAATATGAAAAATATGCTTAAACACGATTTTCTGACTCAACTGCTTAATAAAGATAATCTTAAATATGAAATTGATGATTTCTTACAGACTTTAGAAGGCGAAAGAGGCATACATGCCTTTATGATTGTTGATATAGATAATTTCAAAAATGTTTATGACCAAATGGGACAGATTTTTGCTGATGCTGTTCTCAAGGATATAACAAAAAGACTCAAAAAACTTTTCAGAGAATATGACCTTATCGGCAGAGTAGGCAGAGACCAATTCGTTATCTTTATAAAAGGTTTAGAGAGTAATGATATTCTTCCAAAGAGAGCTGAAAGTATTTGTAATATCTTAAAACAGGACTTTGAGTCTGGAGATAATCTTATTTCAGTTTCTGGAAGTGTTGGAATTTCAATTTATCCACACGATGGGGCTAACTTTGATGAGCTTTATAGTAATTCTAAGATAGCACTTTTCTCGATAAAGCATAAAGGAAAGAATAGCTGGCTATTCTATAATCAGGAGCTTTCTGATGATGAGGAAGAATAATTGAGAGATTTCCTAAGACAATTTAAAATTTTGCCCAATCTTTTTCAAGATTATTATGAGCTAAAGGTTATTATCAAACTCACATAATGATAAAAGTTAAAGCGGAAATCCTTTATAAAAATATGGGTTTCCGCTTTTTTAGAAAGTTTTAAAAATATAAATAAAAGCTATTGACAAATAGTTTGAATCGTCATATAATGTAATCACAGTAAAACATACTAAAAAGATAGGAATACAGGAGAATAGAAAAGATGCTTTATATCGACTTTCGATGTTGCCGCGTATAATCCCTAATCATAATCTGAATTAAATAAAAATATATTATTAGAGGAGATAGATATTATGTCAAAAATTGCTACTAAACTTACAGACCTTATTGGAAATACACCTTTACTCGAAATCACAAACTATGAAGCTAATAATAATCTTGATGCTAAGATTATTGCAAAGCTTGAGTATTTTAACCCTCTCGGAAGCGTTAAGGACAGAGTTGCTTATGCTATGATTGAAAAAGGCATTGCTAATGGCAAGATTAACAAGGATACTGTTATTATTGAGCCTACAAGTGGTAATACAGGCATTGGACTTGCGTTTGTTGCTGCTTCAAAGGGTTTAAGACTTATTCTTACAATGCCTGAAACAATGAGTATTGAGCGTAGAAAGATTGTTTCAGCACTTGGTGCTGAGGTTGTGTTGACCCCTGGTGCAGAGGGTATGAAGGGTGCTATTGCAAAGGCTAATGCACTTGTTGAGGAATATGGAAACGCTATAATTCCACAGCAGTTTGAAAATGAGGCTAATCCAGAAATTCACAAAAAGACTACTGCTGAAGAAATCTGGAGAGATACTGATGGCAAGGTTGATATTTTTGTTGCAGGTGTTGGCACAGGCGGTACTATAACAGGTAATGGCGAGGCTCTCAAGGCTAAGAATCCTAATGTTAAGATTGTTGCTGTTGAACCTGAATCATCACCAGTTCTTTCGGGCGGAAAGGCAGGTCCACATAAGATTCAGGGTATTGGAGCAGGCTTTGTTCCTGGCGTAATGAATCTTGATATAGTTGATGAGATTATAAAGGTTTCTAATGACGATGCTTTTGAGGGTGCAAGAGCAGTAGCAAAGAGTGATGGACTTCTCGTGGGTATTTCATCAGGTGCTGCAATTCACGCTGCAACAGTTCTTGCAAAGCGTCCTGAGAATAAAGGCAAGAATATTGTAGTTCTTCTTCCGGATACAGGCGAGAGATACCTCTCAACAACACTTTTCTAAGTTAAATAAATTAAGTATAAATAAAGGATACAGCTCAGATTATGAGTTGTGTCCTTTTTATGTGGATTAGATTTACTTACATAAGATAGGTAAAAGTTTTGCTCAAGCTTTTTTAAAAGCAAAGTCTTTGGTCGCTCTTCGTAAAGAGCTAAATCCCTTAACTATTATCTTAAAACAAAATAAACAGATTTATCCGCTACTTGTGTTTTTCGACAATATAAAGTATAATGATAATATAATCGGCTAATTATATAAAAAATCCACAGCCACATTATACTATAAAACGACCTACATATGTCTAAGCGTGCATATGAATTAAAAACGGAGGTAATTGTTATGAAGCGTTTTACGGCTATTTTAGCTGCACTTTTGGCGGCCTCGTGCGTATTTTCTTCTGCCGTAATGGCTATTCCTGGTGAAACCGACCCGCAAACAGGTTACAACCAATATGTACAAGATAATATTAGATATGATGCATTAGGATATGCGTATATTGATGATGAAGACGGCACAAGAATATATTATGACCTTAACTCCTATGGATATTTTGTTCCTATAAATAATCCATA
>ULRW01070007.1_pt1 | contig 14607 bp, 8 predicted proteins | sample 1955581 | NCBI WGS metagenome assembly ULRW01 (sample SAMEA4835687, study PRJEB28245) | human gut metagenome | biome: gut microbiome; material: fecal sample | place: Denmark | collected 2008 | reverse complement strand
TGGTGGTGGATGCGGCACAGGGCATTGAGGCACAGACACTGGCGAATGTCTATCTGGCACTGGATCATGACCTGGATGTCTTCCCGGTCATCAATAAGATCGACCTGCCCAGTGCGGATCCCCAGAGAGTGATTGAGGAGATCGAGGATGTTATCGGCATCGAGGCACAGGATGCACCGCTGATATCCGCAAAAAACGGTATCGGCATTGAGGAAGTGTTAGAGCAGATCGTGAAGAAAATTCCCGCACCAAAGGGCGATCCAACGAATCCTCTGCAGGCGCTGATATTTGATTCCGTATATGATTCCTACAAGGGTGTCATTATCTTCTGCCGTGTCATGGAAGGTACCGTGAAAAAGGGCACTGTCATCCGCATGATGGCTACCGGAGCCAGGGAGGAAGTAGTGGAGGTCGGATACTTCGGCGCCGGTCAGTTTATTCCCTGCGAAGAGCTTTCCGCAGGAATGGTAGGTTATATTACCGCTTCCATTAAAAATGTAAAAGACACCGCAGTGGGTGATACGGTGACAGACGATAACAATCCCTGTGCAGTGCCCCTGCCCGGTTATAAAAAAGTCCAGTCCATGGTGTATTGTGGTCTGTATCCCGCAGACGGCTCCAAATACCCAGATCTGAGAGATGCCCTGGAAAAATTACAGTTAAACGATGCGTCCCTGTTTTATGAACCGGAGACCTCCGTGGCATTGGGATTTGGTTTCCGCTGCGGATTCCTGGGACTGTTGCATTTGGAGATTATTCAGGAGCGTCTGGAACGAGAGTATAATCTTGATCTGGTGACCACTGCTCCCGGAGTAGTCTATAAGGTACACAAGACCAATGGGGAAGTGATCGAGCTGACCAATCCGTCCAATCTGCCGGATCCTTCCGAGATCGAATACATGGAGGAGCCTGTGGTAAATGCGGAGATTATGGTAACCTCTGAGTTTATCGGATCTATTATGGAATTGTGCCAGGAGCGTCGCGGCAAGTATCTTGGCATGGAATATATCGAAGGCACCAGAGCATTGTTAAAATACGAATTGCCTTTGAACGAGATTATTTACGATTTCTTTGATGCACTGAAATCCCGCTCCCGCGGTTATGCTTCTTTTGATTATGATCTGAAGGGTTATGAGAGATCCAATCTGGTGAAACTGGACATTCTGATCAACCGCGAGGAAGTGGATGCACTGTCCTTCATTGTCTGTGCGGACTCCGCCTATGAGAGAGGCCGTAAGATGTGTGAGAAATTAAAGGATGAGATTCCGAGACACCTCTTCGAGATTCCCATTCAGGCAGCTATCGGCGGCAAGGTGATCGCCAGAGAGACCGTAAAGGCTATGCGTAAGGATGTGCTGGCAAAATGCTACGGCGGTGATATTACCCGTAAGAAAAAGCTGCTGGAGAAGCAGAAAGAGGGTAAAAAGCGCATGCGGCAGTTCGGTAACGTAGAGATCCCGCAGAAAGCATTTATGAGCGTTTTGAAACTGGATGACAAGAATTAACCATAATTTATTGAAGGAGTAATATGAATCAGAAGGAACTGGAAATATATATTCATATTCCCTTTTGCATAAAAAAGTGCAGCTATTGTGACTTTCTGTCTGCTCCTGCTACGGAGCAGACGGTAGAGTCCTATATGGCTGCACTTTTTGCCGAAATCGAAGGGAAGTCCGGTAAATATCGGGATCGCAGAGTGGTGTCAGTGTTTATTGGTGGAGGAACGCCGTCGCGGCTTACCGGAGAGCAGATGGGGAAGCTGATGGCGTGTATCAGACGGCATTTTTCCCTGGATCCGGCGGCAGAGATCACGACGGAAGTAAATCCGGGAACCGTGTCAGAGGAAAAGTTACGTACCTTTCGTAAGGCAGGGATCAATCGCCTGAGCATCGGAATGCAGTCTGCACAGGATGAAGAACTACGTGAACTCGGCAGGATCCATGATTTTGCCGGATTTCTTGAAGCATATGAAGCAGCGGTGCAGGCAGGATATACGAATATCAATGTGGATGTTATGAGCGGATTGCCGGGACAGACGCTTGAAAGTCTACGGGATACCCTGGGGAAACTATTGGCACTCCGGCCTATGCCACAGCATGTTTCGGCATATAGTCTGATCGTGGAGGAGGGAACCCCTTTTGCGAGGATGGCGGAGCGGGGAGAATTACAGCTGCCGGAGGAAGATACGGAGCGGGCAATGTATGAGGAGACCAGGGAGATACTGGCAAAATATGGCTTTCATCGTTATGAGATATCCAATTATGCCAGGGATGGGTATGAGTGCCTTCATAATGTCGGTTACTGGATCCGCAGGGATTATCTGGGCTTCGGCATTGGCGCGGCATCGCTGGTTGATAATGTGAGATTCCAGAATGGACGGGATCTTATCACATATTTGGAGAATCCGCAGGATTGCCGGGAAGAAGAACAGGTGCTTACGGAGCAGGAGCAGATGGAGGAGACCATGTTTTTGGGACTGCGTCTGATCCGGGGAATCTCCTATGAACAGTTTGAAAAACAGTATGGCAGAAGTCTTCCCGAGGTATATGGACCGGTGATCACGCAGAATATTGCAGACGGCTTACTCCGGGAATACACAGAGGAGTCAGGGGAGAGATTTCTGGCACTTACGGAAAAGGGACTGGATGTAAGCAATTATGTGATGGCACAGTTTTTATTCTGAGGTCTGTGAGGACTGACAGGCACTTGTGGACAGAACAACACATAAAATAACATAAGCAACTGTCCACGGAGGTGCTTTTTGAAGACCTTTCAGCAACCCTTAACCGCAGGAGAAGAAGCTTATTATATCCGTTTACTCAGGGAAGGTACCGTGGAAGAAGCCATACAGGCGAAAGAAATTCTGGTGGAGAGGAATTTACGCCTGGTGGCGCATATCGCCAAAAAATACCAGAATGTGGAAGAGGATATGGAGGACCTGATCTCCATCGGATGTATCGGACTGATCAAAGCAGTGAATTCTTTCGATTCCGGAAAAGGCAGGCTGGCTACGTATGCCTGTCGTTGTATCGATAATGAACTTCTGATGATGCTGCGAAGCCGTAAAAAGCTGTCCAGGGAAGTATCTCTATATGAACCGATCGGTCAGGATAAGGAAGGCAATGCTATTCACCTCCTGGATGTGATCGAAGAGAAACAGAAGGATATCGTGGAGGATATGGAGCTCGGAAGAAATATCAGACGCCTGTTTTCGGCCCTTGATCACTGCCTGTCAGACAGAGAATACCGGATTCTTGTAATGCGTTACGGCCTGCGTGGGCAGAAAGAACATACGCAGCAGGAGGTCGGGGATATTCTTGGAATCTCCAGAAGCTATGTGTCCCGTATGGAAAAAAGAGCGCTGCATAAGCTTGCATCTAAGCTTCGGGAAGACTAAACACAATCTTGTCAATTATTAGACACTGTGATATATTTATTTTTGTAAGTACGTTTGGATAAGAGGGGGAATATCGGGGATGCATTTTGTGAAAACGGAAGAATTAAAGACGGGAATGCGTCTTGCCAGACCTATATATAATAAGAAAAGTATTCTTTTGTTTGACAGGAATTCTCTTTTGTCGGTACAGGCAATAGAGAGCATACGCAATTTCGGCCTGATCGGTGTCTATGTTTTAGAGCCTGCGGAACCGCTACCTCCCATGACGCAGGAGGATTTGGAATTTGAGCGGTTCCAGATCAAGGCGGTCAGTGCGATCGAAGAAGAGCTGGATCGCATTCTGAAGACCAGAAAACAGAGCAGGATCCAGACGATTGCGGATATGGTTATCCGCAACTACGGACATTTGGATGAGAAGATTAATTTTTATCAGAATCTGAGAAGCCTGGAAGATTATGTTTCCAGACATTCCCTGAATGTGGCAATACTCTGTGCCATGATTACCCATGTAATGAATATTCGAAGAGAGGAACAGTATCATACCGTATGTGCGGCCCTTCTTCATGATATGGGAAAACTGAAAAAACATGAGGATGTATATTTCGGAGCTCCTTATTCCAGAGAAGACGCGATCAGAAATTGTGAGACCCAGGAAGAGGCTTACAGCGTGATCGAAGATGCATTTGCGACGGAGGGACCCGCTATACGCCGGATCTGCCAGCAGGCGGCGGGAAAGCAGCTGGATCTCTTCCCGGAAGAAGGAAAAGAAAGCAGATATAAAATGCTGGAGGGATCCAATGTATTGCTGGTGGCGAACCGCTATGATGAGATTACCGCGATGACACTGCAGGGAACGGCCCAGTCAGAAGTGAAGGCAGCCCAGGAACTGCTGGAACATCCGGAAGTGTACGACCCGGAGACGGTGCAGGCATTATTAAGATCCATTAATATTCTGCCGCCCGGGGCAAGCGTAGAACTCAGTACCGGAGAAAAGGCGCTTGTTTTGAGTGAAAATGAAGAGAATGTGCTGCGTCCCACAGTGGTAAGCTTCCGTGACAACAGTATTTTGAATCTTGCTTTGCCACAGAATGAGGATATTCAGATCGTTGATGTCATGAAGACAATGGATAACAGATATATACTGAAGAAATAAGAAATGAGGAAAAAATATGCCGACAATCGAAGAAATACTCAGAGCTGCCAAAGAAGCCGGAGCAAGTGATGTGCATCTTACGGTAGGTATTCCTCCCAAAATGCGGGTGAACGGTAATCTGATCACGATGGATTATCCCAAAATGCTGCCTGCGGATACCCTGGAGGTGCTGGTCAACATCATGACAGAAGTGCAGAGGGAGCGTTTTGAGGAACGGGGAGAATATGATATGTCGTTCTCTATTCCGAACTGTGGACGTTATCGTGTCAATGCGTATAAACAGAGGGGATCTGTTGCCCTGGCATTCCGTCTGGTGGGAACCAAGGTACCTTCACCGGAAGAACTGGGAGTACCGGAATCGGTGATTGATCTGTATCAGCGCAAACGTGGACTGGTGTTGGTCACCGGCCCTACCGGAAGCGGTAAATCCACCACACTTGCTGCCATTATAGATAAGATCAATAATAACAGGGATGCTCACGTGATTACCCTGGAGGACCCCATAGAGTACCTGCACCAGCATAAAATGTCCATGGTCAATCAGCGTGAGATCGGTATTGATTCCAACAATTATGCCAATGCCTTAAGGGCAGCTCTCCGTGAAGATCCGGATGTTATCCTCGTGGGAGAAATGCGTGATTTTGAGACAATCAGTGTAGCAATCACCGCGGCGGAGACGGGACATCTGGTATTGTCCACATTGCATACCATCGGTGCAGCCAGCACGGTAGACCGTGTCATTGATGTATTCCCGCCGCACCAGCAGCAACAGATCCGGGTACAGCTGTCCAATACACTGGAAGCCGTTATTTCCCAGCAGCTGATACCTACGGCAGACGGAAAACATCGTGTAGCGGCGTTTGAGGTCATGCATGCGAACCATGCAGTACGCAATCTGATCCGTGAGGGAAAGTCCCATCAGCTGGCAAGTGTCATGCAGACCAACCGCAAGCTGGGGATGATCACCATGGACGAGGCAATTGTCCAATTGTATTTTGAAGGTAAGATCGATAGAGAGCAGGCCATCCAGTTCGCACAGGATCCGGACAGCATGGAAAATAAGATCTGATCCTGAGGATCATAAAATGATAATCACCGTTAACGATTCAGAGTCCCGCTTCATAGGAATGAGAACAGGCTCTGAATCGTTGCGGAAATCAAATTTCGAAAAGCTAATTTCCAAGGAAAATTTCTAATACAAAATTCTTTTATTGCCCATCGGGCATTTCGCAGAGTTTCTGCATTTCGTTGGTTACCCAATTTTTATCACAAAATTTATATACAAGGAGGTAGTTTATGTTTTCGACAATTGATTCCGGTGCAGTCTGCGGATTGCAAGCGTACCTGGTCCGCGTGGAGGTGGATCTGGCTGGGGGATTGCCCTCTTTTCAGATGGTGGGTTCTTTGGGGAGTGAGGTGAGAGAATCCCGGGAGAGAGTGTGTGTCGCCATGAAAAATTCGGGGTTTCAGATTCCGCCCTGCCATATAACAGTGAATCTTGCACCGGCAGGCAGGCGCAAGGACGGAACGGCATTTGATCTGCCTATTGCTGTAGGCTTGTTAAAAGATATGGAGCTTCTCACGGAGGAGGCGGTACGGGATACGCTGTTTTTGGGAGAACTGGGACTGAACGGTGAGATCAAAAGAGTTAAAGGAGTGCTGCCTATTGTTCGGGAAGCAGCAGACAAGGGAATCGGCAGAGTGATCGTTCCCCGGGAAAACGCATTGGAGGCAGCGGTGATCCCGGGGATTACGGTATGGGGTGTCGGGGAACTGGGAGAGCTTATTATGGCTCTGCTGCATCCGGATGCGGAAAATGAAAAAATATACAAACCCAGGATCCGGGCAGAAGAACTGTTACAGAAAAAGAAAGCAGACAGAAGAGGAGACTTTAAAGAGGTGTCGGGGCAGGAGAGTGCCAGGAGAGGTGCAATGATCGCGGCAGCGGGATTCCATAACCTGCTGATGATGGGACCGCCGGGGGTGGGGAAATCCATGATTGCCGGGAGAATTCCGGGGATATTACCGCCCCTTACACTGGAGGAGAGTCTGGAGGTAACCAGTATTTACAGTGTGGCGGGGTTACTTACTCCGGAACAGGCGCTGATCACGGAGAGACCTTTTTATGCACCTCACCATACAGTCACTGCAGCGGCACTGATCGGCGGCGGGAATACCTATCCCAGACCCGGAATGGTATCTCTGGCACATCGGGGTGTGTTGTTTTTGGACGAGCTTCCGGAATTTCAGCGGACGGTGTTGGACAGTATGCGGCAACCATTGGAAGAACGCAGGGTGCAGATTGCCAGGGCGTCGGGAGTGGTAACTTTTCCGTCGGATTTTATGCTGGTGGCTGCCATGAACCCCTGTCCCTGCGGATATTATCCGGATCGGAACAAATGCCGCTGCACACAGCCGCAGATAGAAAAATATCTCGGAAAAGTATCGGGACCGCTATTGGACCGTATTGATCTGTGCGTGGAACTGCAACAGGTGGATATTTTGCATTTACAGACAAAAATCACAGGAGAAAGCAGTGAACAGATGCGGGAGAGAATCGAAAGAGCCAGAAAAATGCAGGAGAAGAGGTATGCGGGAACAGAGTATCGTTTCAATGGGGATGTATCATCGGCAGATGTGGATCATTATTGTAGTCTGGGAGAAACGGAGAAAAATGTCATGGAACAGCTGTACCATGCGTTGGAACTGAGTGCCAGGGCATATCATCGGATTTTGAAGACCGCCAGAACGATTGCAGATCTGGAGGAACAGGAAAATATTGCAAAAGAACATCTTCTGGAGGCAGCCTGCTATCGCCCCTCCGGAGAGTACTGGGGATAGAAGGGAGAGCCGGAGATGACAGAGACGGAGAGAATGTATGCTTATTTTATATGCAGTATTCCAATGATCGGCGGGGTAAGAGCCGGTCAGCTGCTAAGCAGATTCGGGGACCCGCAGGGAGTCTATGAAGCCGGTACCGCCGGTTGGAGGGAGATATTGAGTGATTCTGTTGTGGAGTATATGGACAGACAGAAAAAAAGCGGTAATCTTGAAGAAGAATATCATAGCTTAGGAGAAAAACAGATCGGACTGGTATTACAGGAGGAAGAGGGATTTCCACGGAAACTGCTGGAAATACCGGACCCACCCTACGGCTTGTTTTATAAAGGGAAATTACCGGAACAGAAACAGCCGTCGGTGGCGGTCATCGGAGCCAGAGAGTGTTCGGAATACGGACGTTTTGTGGCGGAAGAACTGGGCAGATACCTCGGTAGTCAGGAAATACAGGTCATCAGCGGAATGGCAAGAGGAATCGATGGGATCAGCCAGCAGGCAGCGCTTTTGGCAGGAGGGACATCCTACGGAGTGCTGGGATGCGGAGTGGATATCTGTTATCCCAGCCAGAACAGGAAATTGTACGAGGAACTGATACAAAAAGGGGGTCTGTTGTCCACTTATGCGCCGGGGACAAAGGCACTGCCGGCATATTTTCCCCCGAGGAACCGTATCGTCAGCGGGTTGGCGGATGCGTTGATCGTCATAGAAGCCAGACAGAAAAGCGGGACGTTAATTACCGTGGATATGGCGCTGGAGCAGGGGAAGGATGTTTATGTGGTTCCCGGCAGAATCACGGACAGACTCAGTGACGGCTGTAACCGCCTACTGACACAGGGGGCGGGGGTGTTCCTGTCACCGGAGAGCTTTACGGAGGAATTTATGAGGAACTGGGAAGAAAAGCAGGAGCTTTCATCGCCGGATCCGGCGCAGAAAATAAGAGGCAGACGAAAGAGCCGGAAACGGATAGAAAAGCTGGAGGAGCCTTTGCGTCAGGTGTACAAATTGTTGGATTGTGTGCCGAAATCGACGGAGATTATTTTGCAGGAGGCATGGAAGAAAGGAGAATATATAGATATTGTCACGTTGCACCGGAGACTGATGGAATTGGAACTGATGGGATATGTAAAGCAGAATACCCCGGGGTATTTTGGTACTTCTGCGAATTGACAAGGGTTTTAGATCGGGGGTATAGTTAAGAATACAGACGCAAGAAAGGCAGGGTAACCCTATGAACGATAAAGATACTTACAGAATGCATACAAAAGTCATACAGATCGGAGACCGTAAGATCGGCGGCGGCAATCCTATCGCCATCCAGTCCATGACCAATACGAAGACGGAAGATGTGAAAGCTACGGTGGAACAGATCCTGCGACTGGAAAAGGCAGGCTGCGAGATCATCCGTTGTACGGTACCTACCTTAGAGGCGGCAACAGCCATCCGTGAGATCAAGAAGCAGATTTATATTCCTCTGGTAGCGGATATTCATTTTGACTACCGTATGGCGCTGGCTGCCATCGAGAACGGTGCGGACAAGATACGTATCAACCCCGGCAATATCGGAAGTACGGAGCGGGTGAAGGCTGTGGTGGATGCGGCGAAGGAGCGGAATATCCCCATACGTGTCGGTGTCAACAGCGGCTCCCTGGAGAAGCCGTTAATAGAGAAATACGGTGGTGTGACAGCTGAGGGCATTGTGGAGAGCGCACTGGATAAGGTGCACATGATCGAAGACTTAGGATATGACAATCTGGTCATCAGTATCAAGTCTTCGGATGTATTAATGTGCGTGAAAGCCCATGAACTGCTGGCAGGGAAGACTGTATATCCGCTGCATGTGGGCATTACCGAGTCCGGTACAGTCAACAGCGGCAATATTAAATCTGCCATTGGTCTGTCCCTGATCTTAAGCCAGGGCATCGGGGACACGATCCGTGTATCCCTGACCGGAGACCCTGTGGAGGAGATCAAGTCCGCGAAGCTGATCCTGCGTACCCTGGGACTCAGAAAGGGCGGAATCGAAGTCGTATCCTGCCCTACCTGTGGCAGAACCCAGATCAATCTGATCGACCTGGCGACCAGGGTGGAAAAGCTGGTGGAAGATTATCCGCTGGATATTAAGGTGGCAGTCATGGGCTGCGTGGTAAACGGTCCCGGAGAAGCAAAAGAAGCGGATCTGGGAGTAGCGGGAGGCATCGGAGAGGGCCTGCTGATCAAACACGGAGAGATTATAAAAAAGCTTCCGGAGGATCAGCTGCTCCCCGCCTTAAAAGAGGAATTGGATCATTGGAGTTAAAATAGATGAGTAAACCTTTTTTTGAAGTATTTCCGAATTTACAGTTGCATACGGATATTCATGACCTGATGGGTCAGACAGAAGTAGAGAGAGTCTCGGCGACAAAGCGCAGAGACTTTCTTCGGGTGTATTTAAAAAGTACCCGTCTGATTCAGAAAGCAGATATCTGGACCGCGGAACAGGAGATTAAAAAGCAGTTGTTTCCGGATGCCAACCTGACGGTAAAAATATACGAAAAATTTGAACTTTCTTCCCAATACAATCCGGAAAAGCTGATGGATATCTATAAAGAAAGTATTCTGGAGGAATTTCGAGAATACAGTCATATCCAGTACAACGCCCTGAAGACGGCCAGAATCGAGTATCCTGCGGACAATGAAATGCTGATAACGATGGAGGATACGGTGCTGAACCGCAGTATGGAAGGAGAGATATTACAGATCCTTGAGAAGATACTGGTGGAACGCTGTGGATTCTCTGTGAAGCTCCATGCAGCCTATGTGGAAAAAGAGGCCGGAAGATTCAAGGAGGAAGAGGAAGCTAAGATCCGCATGAAGGTAGATGCCATCTACAGCCGCACCAGAGGCAGGAAGGAAGAGGCTGTGGACAGCACAGCGCCTGCGCAGGACACAGAGCAGGAAAATACACAGAGCCCGGAGGCGAAAAAGACAGACAATTCCGGCAAGGCAAAAAGCGAACCGGCAGGTGGCGTGACCAAGAGTTTCCAAAGTGGCGGCCGTGGCGAGTTCAAACGAGGAGAATTCAAAAAAGGAGAATTCAAAAAAGGAGAGTTTCGTAAGGGCGGCAGTTTTGAAAAGGGTGCCCTGAAGAGATCGGACAATCCCGATGTGATCTACGGCAGAGATTTTGAAGAGGAAGCCATGAAGATCGAGGAATTGATCGGTGATATGGGGGAAGTGACCATCCGCGGAAAAGTACTGTCTGTGGATACCAGGGATATTAAGAATGAAAAGACCATCATTATCTTCAATATGTCCGATTTTACCGATACCATGACTATCAAAATGTTCGTGCGTACCGAACAGGTGAAGGAAGTGACCGGGGATATTAAGCCGGGAGCCTTTTTAAAGGTAAAGGGAATCTGTATGATGGATAAGTTTGACCATGAACTGGCAATCGGCTCCATCGCGGGGATCAAGAAGATCCCTGATTTTACCAATACAAGAATGGATACTTCCGCCCGAAAACGTGTGGAGCTGCACTGCCATACCAAAATGAGTGATATGGATGGTGTCTCAGAGGCAAAAGATATCGTAAAACGTGCCTATAAATGGGGACATCGTGCCATCGCCATCACAGATCACGGCGTGGTACAGAGTTTTACCGATGCCAATCATGTCTGGGACGATCTGTGGAAGGCGGAAAAGGGCAAGCGAAAAGAAGCCGGAGACGAGAATCCGGACAAGCAGGACTTTTTCAAAATTATCTATGGAGTAGAGGCATACCTGGTGGATGATCTGAAGGAGATCGTGACCAATGACAAGGGGCAGGGACTGCATGAGGATTATGTAGTATTTGATATCGAGACTACCGGATTTTCCCCAGTGAACAATCGTATCATTGAGATCGGTGCGGTAAAGGTGTCCGGCGGAGAGATCGTGGATCGTTTTTCCACTTTTGTCAATCCGGATGTGCCCATTCCTTTTGAAATCGAGAAGCTGACAAGTATCCGGGATGAGGATGTCATGGACTCTCCACAGATCGATGTGATTCTGCCGCAATTTTTGCAGTTTTGTGAGGGCTGTATCATGGTGGCACACAATGCCGGCTTCGATATGAGCTTCATTATGGAGAACTGCAGAAGACTGGGATATCCGCAGGAGTTTACCTATGTGGATACCGTGGGCATCTCCAGAGTACTGTTGAAGAATCAGTCAAAGCATACCCTGGATGCGGTGGCGAAGACTTTGGGGATATCCCTGGAGAATCATCACCGGGCCGTGGATGATGCGGAGTGTACGGCACATATTTTTGTGAAATTTATTAAAATGCTGGAGGAGCAGGATATCCATAATCTGACGGAAGTCAATGCACTGGGGGCATCCAGTGTGGATGCTGTGAAAAAAATGCCCTCCTACCATGCCATTATTTTAGCAAAAAATGATCTGGGGCGCATCAACCTCTACCGGTTGGTGTCCCAGTCACATCTGACCTATTTTAACAAGCATCCCCGGATTCCCAAGAGCCTGATCCTGAAATACAGAGAAGGTCTGATCCTGGGAAGCGCCTGCGAAGCGGGAGAGCTGTACCGGGCATTGCTTGACGGGCAGTCGGATGCGCAGATCGCCAGGCTGGTAAAATTCTATGATTACCTGGAGATTCAGCCCTGTGGCAACAATAAGTTCATGATCGCTTCGGAGAAAATCCGGACGGTCAATTCCATAGAGGATATCCAGAATATCAACCGCAGGATCGTGGAGCTGGGAGAACAGTTCCACAAGCCCGTAGTGGCTACCTGTGATGTACATTTTCTGGATCCCGAGGATGAAGTATACCGTCGTATTATTATGGCGGGCCGAGGATTTGATGATGCGGATGAACAGGCACCGCTTTTTTTACATACCACAGAAGAAATGCTGGAAGAGTTCTCCTATCTGGGCAGTGACAAGGCGGAAGAGATCGTCATTACCAATACAAATATGATCGCGGATATGATCGAGACCATTGCACCGGTGCGCCCGGACAAGTGTCCCCCGGTCATTCCGGACAGTGATAAGACACTGACGGAGATCTGTTACAACAGGGCCCATGAGATCTATGGACCGGATCTGCCACAGATAGTAGAGGCAAGACTGGAGAAGGAATTGAACTCCATTATCAAAAACGGATTTGCCGTAATGTACATCATTGCGCAGAAGCTGGTATGGAAGTCAGTGGAGGATGGATACCTGGTAGGTTCCCGTGGATCCGTAGGAAGCTCCTTTGTGGCGACTATGGCGGGAATCACGGAGGTCAATCCCTTAAGTCCCCATTATTATTGCAGCAAGTGTCATTATGTGGATTTCGACAGTGAAGAGGTCAAAGCCTACGCCGGTAAAGCGGGAATCGATATGCCGGACAAGGTCTGCCCGGTGTGTGGAGAGAAACTTCATAAGGATGGCTTTGATATTCCTTTCGAGACGTTCCTGGGATTCAAGGGAGATAAGGAGCCGGATATCGACCTGAACTTCTCCGGTGAGTACCAGTCCAAGGCGCATAAATACACGGAGGTTATCTTCGGCGCAGGACAGACTTTCCGTGCCGGAACCATTGCAACCCTGGCGGATAAGACTGCTTTCGGTTATGTGAAGAATTATTTTGAAGAACGTGGCATTCATAAGCGGACCAGCGAGATCGACCGTATCGCTTCCGGATGTACCGGAGTGCGGCGAAGTACCGGTCAGCATCCCGGCGGTATCGTTGTATTGCCTCTGGGGCAGGATATTAACTCCTTCACCCCGGTACAGCATCCGGCGAATGATATGACCACGGATACCATAACCACACACTTTGACTACCATTCCATCGACCATAACCTGCTGAAGCTGGATATTCTGGGACACGATGATCCTACCATGATCCGTATGCTGCAGGATCTGACGGGGAGAGATCCCTTGACGATCCCGCTGGATGGACAGGATGTTATGAGTCTGTTCCAGAACACGGACGCGTTAGGCATCACCCCGGAACAGATCGGTGGAACAAAGTTAGGAGCATTAGGCATTCCGGAGTTCGGTACAGACTTCGCTATGCAGATGGTTATTGATGCGAAACCCAAGGCGTTTTCCGATCTGGTGCGTATCTCCGGTCTGTCCCACGGCACCAACGTATGGCTGGGCAATGCGCAGGATCTGATCATGAGCGGCGTGGCGACTATTTCCACGGCGATCTGTACCCGTGATGATATCATGCTGTATCTGATCCAGATGGGCGTGGAGTCGGAGAAGTCCTTCAAGATCATGGAGGCAGTACGTAAGGGTATGGTGGCGAAGGGAAAATGTGCCATGTGGGAAGAGTGGAAAGCGGATATGCTGGCGCATGACGTACCCCAGTGGTATATCGAATCCTGCCAGAAGATCGAGTATATGTTCCCGAAGGCACATGCGGCGGCGTACGTTATGATGGCATGGCGTATCGCTTATTGCAAGATCCATTATCCGTTAGCTTATTACGGTGCGTTTTTCAGTATCCGCGCCAAGGCATTTTCCTATGAGATCATGTGTCAGGGGCAGAGGCACTTGGAGAGCGTGATGGCAGAGTACAAAAAACGACAGGATACTCTTTCTAATAAGGAAAAAGATGCTATGGGTGATATGCGTATCGTGCAGGAGATGTATGCAAGAGGCTTTGAATTTGAACCCATCGACATCTTCCGTGCACAGTCCAGATCATTCCAGATTGTGGATGGAAAATTAATGCCGTCCTTAAACAGTATCGACGGACTGGGAGAGAAGGCGGCAGATGCCATTGTGGAAGCTGCCAAGGACGGTCCGTTCCTCTCCAAAGATGATTTTCGTCAAAGAACTAAGGTTTCCAAGACGATAATTGACCTTATGGATTCGTTAGGATTATTAGGAGACCTGCCCGAGTCCAATCAGATCAGTATATTTGATCTGGTGTAACAGCTCAGCCATACCGTGCAGAACACACTGCGTGGACGCTTGCGTACAAAGCAGCGTGTTCCACACGGTATGAGCGGAGCGCCCGATCCATGAAGTAAAAGATGAGCCGCGCAAGCGGCGCCGGCTGCGCAGCAGACGCTTTTGCGAATGGTCCGGGCACTGAGCTTTTGCGCTGGGGACAGAACGTTCCTAAAATTTTTGAAAAAAGTACTTGCATTTTTAATGGTTCTCCATTATACTATGCAAGTACGGTTTTTTTGGCTGATTGGTCAAGCGGTTAAGACGTCGCCCTCTCACGGCG
>ULRW01046766.1_pt1 | contig 14693 bp, 9 predicted proteins | sample 1955581 | NCBI WGS metagenome assembly ULRW01 (sample SAMEA4835687, study PRJEB28245) | human gut metagenome | biome: gut microbiome; material: fecal sample | place: Denmark | collected 2008 | reverse complement strand
GTTTGGGGGCAGTTCCTTCCAACTGTTTTGCTCATCTCTTTTCTGATTTCCGTTCATTCCGGATTGACCGTTTGTCAAAAATGGGTAGCTCACGCGCGTAAAAGCCGCAATCTGCCCCGCCGTATAAGGAGTTTACCGTGAAAAAATCATCATTTATCGTCCTACGCCCCAGGGGGAGCGGCTTCTTCACAAAAGCTGAAGAAGCCACATACTTACCATCAAAAGACATGGAATCCGCATACATACCACCAGAGCATCTCAGAAAAACACCAAAACAAGATCCGGCGAAGGTGGTTCGGAGTGAAATAGCGGAATACTACTTGTCTGTACGATGTACCTGCTTAAAAGCGGTCTACAGATCAGCCCCAAGCCACCCTGAACGCCTGTTTGTCTGTAAGTCATCCCTCATCAAGGCCATTGATAAAGAAACACCTTCTCAAACATGGGCCCCAGAATTATTGTTCGCGTTCCTATCTGACCGCGAAAGTCTCTGCTCCCATAACCACCAGGACTACTTGCAAAACCGCAAAAGCTATGCGGATGTCCGGACGGTGTTAACGGGAATGACAAAGCGACTCAAGGGCAAGGCCAAGGATGCAAATTACTACGCCATTATCAGGCAGTGTGCAGTATCTGGGATATCTGATGAAAGACTACGGGACAGATACAAACAAATGCTGGACTTTTTTCATGATGTGGCCGAAGCCCGCTCCGTGCAGCATAAAGCGGGGTCTCTCTCCGAGGCACTGGAGGATCTGAGGTTTTATCTGGAACATTCCAGTTACGACCGATCCGTTTTGTACGCCGATAGCAGAGTGGCCCGAGCTGAAGACTCGGGCACTGAAACACAAACGTCATATCTCTCCGCGATTAAATCGGCGTTTTCTGAAAGCGCACGCCCATTCGACGCGTTTTCTCTTGATACTTTACGCGAAGAAGAGGCCGAAGAATTTGCCACATGGGTCGTTCCACAGTATATGAAGCTATTTAATATGTACAACGATTGCCGTGATGCCAGTGCCCATTTCCAGCGTGGCTACCGCGCATGGGAATATGTGCAGTTTAATGAAGACAAAGCTCTGTCAGAGAGGATGAATACATTGTGGAAGGCCGCTTTAGCCGAGACAACGGCTATATCACCCAACAACATTGCGTCGTGGCTTTTGTGCGGCGAAAACCAACTGGATTTTTCTTCAGCAGGTACTTGTGATATATGCGGTCACGATTTAGATAATCTCTATGATGCAGCAACCGACTATTTGCAGGAATTGCGCGGCTCCGATGCCACCATCACGCCCAACGATTTCAAAACCTTGCTGTATAACCAGAATGTTCGTGAGCAGCCTTTTTTGTTGATCTGTATTCTAACTATGCCGAGATTCACCGAAGTTCTTAAAGACGGTCTTTCTCGCGAGCAACTTGAAGAAATGCTATCAACGCTGGGATACAACAGCATACGCAAATCTGACATTCGCCTGCGGATCAAGGGGATGTGGCTTTTGAAGGAAGCTATCACTGCGCTAGGTGTCCGCGATGCGCAGCGCAAAAAGAGCTGGGAGCTGTTTGTTGCCGTTTTTGGGAACAGAGTCAGCACATCTGAAGAAGCCGCCCTTTGGCATGAAATCTTGGATGCCAAAGGCGGCATGGAACCGAACAGCTTTCCATTGATCCGTTTGCAGCTTCTGATCAGTGGGGCTATTGATTCCTGCCTTCCCACCCAGCCGGAAAGACTATATAGCTACCAAAGTGCTTCACCACTCCATACAAAGGGTGGATACGCTAAATTTCTCAAAGATCATCCCTCTGCGGTGGATGAGATAGTCAAACGTATTAAGCAAAACCGAGCAAAATGGAAAGCAGAATTGTCTCAATACCAGCGGACTTGGAGTACAGATACACTGATAATTGCTGACGCCGCAAAGCTCTGTTATATTTCTTCAAGCAAACTTGCATGGGGGACTTTATGCCGAGAATATGATATGGCCAACTTCTGCGAGCAATATGTGAGTAAGCATGCCGATCAAGAGCGTATACAGGCAGAACTAAAGGCCCTTTTAACTGAGCACGCCATGCGTCAGGTACTGAACGATGACGCCCGGGATATACTGAAACGTACGGTAAAAGAGCTCTTCGATACACAATTTGGTTTTGATGTACAATTTCTCCAGGGGGAAAATCCCTATATATATTCTTTATAAGGTTTGTACCCTTCGAGACATTCCTGTCCAGCTGACCGAACAAGAACAGAAAAAGGATGTCCCGTGTTAAGCACAAGGTGCTTGTTAAGCGGGTCAGACTGCATTCTGTTCTTGTGAGTAATACGGGATAACTTTTTCTGTAATTGTGAGGGAGGCTGGTACAGCAGCATCCCCGCAATTATTCATCCAAAAAGAAATCCATGTAAAAGCCCCAGTAGAGCGACTCTACCTCGAACCGCCCTATTGGGGACATTTTTATGTGTCCGGTTCCTCCACCGGGACGCAGATGATTTGCCCATTTACCCGAACGAAGAACTCTGGCTTGGCAAAGCGCCTGAGCCAATAGTCCACCTGCTCGTCCGTCAGAGAGGTGAAGCTCTCGCTGTCCGGCGGGGCGCCGCAAACGAAGAATGGGCCCGCGATGATGTCGTATATTTCGCCCTCCTCATCCCGCAGGGCGCGGTTCAAGGGCAGACCCAACAGCTTGCCCTCGTCATTACAGATCAGGGCTGCGTCTCGTCCTCTTGGTTCGTAGACAGCCTCAATATCGCCACCAACACAACGGCGCATACTTTCAAGATTATGCTCCAATTCGGCTTCATATGGTCTTTTCCCTCCTTCGACAATTATAATTCGCATATTTCATACCTCCCCACAGCAGATCAGTTCCTCGATCTCCTCCGGGCACATGCCGTAGTGCAGAAAGGCGTCGATGTCACGGGGGTCGTACCCATAGGCCGGGGCAATCGATTTCAGATCACGGACATACTCTGCGTCACCGCCGTATGCGTCCCAATGCGGCCAATGGAAGGACGTTGCGCCATTCCACAGATTACGAGTATCAAACTGCTCCACGGTATAGCGGCCATGACGGTCAATGCGTCGTAGGATATCCCCCTCCTTCATCACTACCTCCACCGGACGATCTGCGCGGGGCAAACCCTTCTTGAGACCTTTTCTCAAGATCGCTTCTGTGCTGGCATAGACATACAATCCCAGCTGCGGGAAGTGGCATAAAGTCAAAGGGTTGTTGCCCCTAACGATATAGAGGTTGTCCCGCCCGTCCAGAATCGTCAGTGTCAGGGTGCCTTCCAGCGCCTCTGTTGCGGTGCGGATGGTGGAGAAGTTCAGTTTTCCCTGCTGCTCCAGCAGCTGTACGGCGATATACGAATCCGTCTCAATATTGGTATCGGGTAGTTTTCGCTCCTGCCGCAGCTCCTTGTCGTTGTACAAAATGCCGTTGTGTGCCAAGGCAAAATGGATACCCGCCGTACCCACAAATGGGTGATTATTGCAGTTCTGCTTCTCGTCGCCCTGGGTAGTCATTCGGGTATGCCCCATGACGCAGCCGACGTTCTCCGGCAGGCGGAAGCGCATCAGGTGGGCGGGCCACGGACGTTTATACACCGTCAGATGGCCATCACAGATGTAAGCGATGCCGGTGGCGTCTGTCCCCCGTGCCTCACTGGCGGTGGCCAGTGCGGAGATCAAGCGACGCTTTTGGGCGGCAGTCAGGCCACCCTTGTAATCATAAACACCAAATAAGCAACACATTAGATTTCTCCTTCCGCCGCAATCGGCTCATTGACATATAAGTTCCGTTCTTTCAGGTATTGAATCAGCTCCGGCTCCTTAATGCCGCTGACGAAGTTACTCCAGGAAAGGTCCCGCAGCTCGTCATCCGACAAATGGAGAGCCACATCGCAGATGTGATCCACCATCTGCAATGTGGCAAGGAGTGTATTTAGCTTCAGCGTACCCCGGAACATACGGAACTCAATGGTATCGCAGTTGGTCAGGTTTACGCAGGTGTACCGGCTCCCAGAGCCTTGTTTAATATGCTCTAGCATCTCATGGGGCTGGTCGCGGTAGCCATAGCGGGCGGCCCATTGATCCATCTGGCGCTGCGTCCGGCGGGAAAACCGCAGCAGTTCCCGCCAGTGGCATTCCACAAAGAACAGCACCCGCGCAATGGCGCTGTCTTGCACATCATAGCTATCTCCGAAGGCTTTGCGGGACACGTGAACATGCAGGCCGCAGGTGCCTGCCTGATGGGAGAGATAACCCATACTGACGGCCTCGTGCAGCACCTCATCCCACGGCATTTCGTGAAGCTGGTACTCCAGCGACAAAGGGTGTGTCACGATCTCAAAGCCGTCATCCAAACTGCCATCGTGTTTACAGTAGGCAAGGGAATGCTTCCGGTTGGCGATATTCAGCAGGGTCGAGGCGTTCTCGCTGTCCTCACCGGCACCGTCGATCTCCAGCTCCACGCCGAAGAAGCGGGGCCCGGTGCCGTAGAAGATGGGACGGGGTTTGAAATAGTAATCGTGGATAGCGCTGTTTTCGATGTCGGAACAGCAGTCGCTGCAATAGGGATCGTCGTTGTCGTAAGGATACCAGCAGCTATCAAGGGAAATAAGGCTGCCGCATCGGGTACAGCGGGTGTAATTGCGGTCGCAGCAGTCAGGACAGATCGGGTCTCCGCGGTCGTTGGTCAGGCATTCACGATTCCAGAAGCGGGTGCCGCAGTCGACGCAGACCTCGGTCATTTCCTCCAGACAGTCCGGGCAAAGCAGGCGGTCATGGAACTCGATCAGGTTATCCGCGGTACAGCCGCAGCGTGAGCAGGTACGAATGGGGATGGTCATAGCGAAATTCCTCCAAAATGTAAAGTAAGGCCCCCGGGAATTACCCGGAGGCCTTCATCAATATAATATATATTCGGAGGGGTGGGGAGAATCGGAAGCTTACTCCGCTTCGTGATAATGATTAGTTCACAACGATATTTTGAGACAGCACTGTTTTGACTGGGATTACTCCGCTAACCATTAAGTCTGAATACTATTCGCTTATTTTTTTTAGAACGCCGATCATGAGCTCCATCGTTACTTGAACGCTGTGAAGATCGCAGCGCTCCTTTGGTGTGTGAACATCAAAGAGTGAGGGGCCGATTGCGATCATGTCAATGTGGGGGTTCTTTTCAAAAAAAGCACCGCATTCCAGTGCGCCATGGACCGGTTCTACCACCATGTCATTACCTGTCAATTCTTTGTAAACCTGACAGGTGATCGGAGTTAGCCTGCTTTTGGGATTTACCGCCCAAGCAGGGGAATGCTCACCTTGTTCAAATGCAAACCCGAAAGCCGAGGCGATCGTACGATCGATGGACAGCAACTCCTTGGCCCGGTATGCCGCGCAGCTCCGGGACATGGCGGCCAGACGGATCTCACCATTTGCTACGGTCAGGAGCCCGAGATTTTGGGAGCTTTCAGTAAGGTTTTTGACATAAGGACTCATTGTATGGATACCATCAGGCAGCGTCAGGAGCAGATCCAATAGGGCGTTGGCGTCCGCAGACGGAACAACATGAGAAATCTTCTCCTCAAGAGGTGCCCAGCGGAAAACCATACTTTGCTCAATTTCACCAAATCCGGCGGTGAGCTCAGCGGAATAGCTTTCCAAAAGCCTGTAGACGTGATCGAGCGCTTCGGGGCAAACAAGGATCTTTGCTTCTGCAGAAGCGGGAATTGCGTTTCTAGCCTGGCCTCCGCAAAAGGATGCCAGTTGATACTCGATGCGTGCGTGATTCAGTTCTTGCAGCAGCCGGCTGACACAGATCAGCGCATTCGCACGTCCTTTATGAATGTCAACGCCGGAATGACCGCCCAACAGTCCGGTAATCTCGATTTTCAGTGCGGCCCATTCGCTCTTTGCCGCGCAGTGCTTATACTGGCGGGTAAATGCCATAAAGTCGCCGCCGGCGCTGGAATTGCAAAGAGAGCCAAGCCATTCCCAGTCCAAATTGATGAGATACTCTGCGTCGAGATACTTGGAGTCAATTGCGCCGGAGGACATGCCGTCCTCTTCGTTAACGGTAAATAAGGCCTTCATTGGACCATGCACAATAGATTTGTCCGCAAGCAGAACCAGCGCGATCGCAATGCCGATCCCGTCATCGGCGCCAAGACTGGTACCATCTGCGGAAATAAACTGGCCATCATTTACGACCTTGATCGCGTCCTTCATAGGATCGAAGGCTACGCCCTCTGCGGCCACGCAGACCATGTCCATATGGGCTTGCAGGATCACCCGTGGTGCTTTTTCATATCCAGGAGCAGCGGCTTTCTCAATGATCACATTGCCTATCCCGTCCACCGCATAACATAGATTATGAGTTTCTGCCCATCTGCACAGGTATTCGGCAATTCGTTCTTCGTGGTGGGAAGGTCTAGGAACTGCGGCGATCCGCATAAATTCGTTAAGGATTTTTTTCAGCATCGGCTTAAAATTCATCTCCTATCATGTCTGTATCAAAGTGTGGCATTCGTGTTTTGAAAAGGGGAAGGCACAAATGTGCCCTCCCCTTTTACAAGCAGGTGTCAGATTACTCGTACTTAACGATCTGCTGGTCAGGCTTGCCCAGAATCTTGAAGTAACGGGTCCAGATCTTTTGCAAATAGGCCAGATCGCTTCTCCACCATTTCTCGTCGACCTTCATAACACCCACGGCGACATTCTTGACCAGAATTTCACCGTTCTTTCCGACGATATCGGCATTGGAAAGAGGTGCGCAGGTGTCCGTATTGATATAGCAGGTGATGTCAGGTGCGGTCATGCGCGTCTTAGTGACACCATCGGGAGAAGTTTCTTCGAGGATAAGATTCTCATTCAGGAAGTGGGTCGTCCACTTGGTTCCATCGGCGCCGGTGATCTCGACAAAGCCCTTGTCAAAGCCGGATGCCTGCTCGTTATGTACGTTGGTGACAACGCCGCGGCCGATTTCCTTGCACTCCAGACCTGCGGCTGCAAGCTTATCGAAGATGCCCACAGAAGAAGTCGCGCTGCGCAGGACCTCACCCACACGGCAGCACTTGGTAACGCTGTTAACGGGCAGGTTGTTGACGATATCGTTCTTTCTTACCATCCAACCGGACAGACCACCCATCTGGGAGAAGGCAACGCACAGGTTGCGGCCGATGGTTTCACCCATCACGGCATCTCTGGCATTCTCCAGTTCGATGGACACGCGGTTGCCCTTGTTGTCGGACATGGCCAACGGAGAGGTCTGCAGACCATTGATGTGCAGGAGCAGCGTATCCAGAGCCGGCACAGCGCGACCGGTTCCGTCTGCGTCGATGAACGGAATACCCTTTTCCATAGCAACCAGCAGAGGAACCAGAGTGTTAAAGCCACCGATCTCAACCGCAATGGAATAGTCGATGGACTTGCGCTTCTCGTCCGCCATCTTGCACAGGTGATCGAAAGAGCCGTTGATGTAAGGGGCGATGCGGACTTCCTTGAACTTGGTAGGTGCGCCCATCGCTGCCGTACAGCAGGCATAGCCAGCATCGTCCATCTCTTCAGGAGCCATTACCTGAACCATGACATCAGCATCGTCCGCAATGCCGTGATCCTCTTTGAACTGATCCAGCGCCATTTCACCGCTTTCGCAAGCGCCGCCACCGCCGCCGCCGAAGATCGTTGCACCATAAATCATATTACGAATGCCATTTCCGTCGAGACTATACATATTCGTTCCTCCTATATTTTTTATTTCATTGTTATGAAACAATGCACAAATGATGGGGCTTGTTTACTTCAGGTTTGCTTCGATCTCGTCCAACGTGATCTCACCCTGGCCGCCCATGGCACCCTTGCCGCACAGCGGATAGAGGATCAGATACAAAATGCCGGCAACGATGACCGCGTCCAGCGCCGGACTGAAGAAGCTGAAGAACAGCGCAACGACACAGCCGCATGCCCATGCAATAATGCCGCACCAGTTAAAACCGCGAACGGGATGCCAGTTTTCGGGCTTGCCTTTGCCGATGATCCAGTAGTCAGCGATAACAACGCCCATGATCGGGGGAACCAGAGCGGAAATGATATTGATAAATCCCTGCATGGCGTCTGCCATACCTGCCATGGCCATAATAGTTCCGGCGGCACCGCACAGCATGGTGACCAGGGGACGCCGCTCGTCCTTGAGGTTGAACACCTTCATAGCTGCCATGCCGGAGGTATAGGCGTTGCCGGTATTCGTGGTCCACGTTGCCAGGATCAGAACCAGCATGCTCAGAACGGGAAGGCCCATGCTTGCGAATACGGATGTAATATCATAAGTGCCAGCGGACAAGCTCATGATCGAACCGACCATAAACATGAGAACAGCAGCGGGGATAACGCCCAGCACCGTTGCCATCACAGTCGCACCGCGGCTCTTTGCGTAACGGGTATAGTCGGGGTTCGTGGTCGCACCTACCGCAAACAAGCCGATGACCAGCGAAACAGCCGGGGCCAGTCCCATCGTGTTATTCGGATCAGGCTGGACAGCCATAATGTTGCTCCAACCTGTGGTGGTGATCGCATGGATCATGCCATAAAGGCACATGGCGATCAGGGCCGGAACTGCAATGTAGTTCAGCCACTTCATGAGCTTGAAGCCATAGACGGCGGTGACCAGCATCACGGCACCCCAGATAAGGCAGGACAGCCAGAAGGGGAAGTTGATGTTCCAATAGCCCATCAACGTAACAAACGCTGTTGCGCAGGTAGCGGTCTGAATACCGAACCATCCCATCTGTCCGATGAAAATGGAGACGCTCAGCAGGTAGGAGGAGCCGCGGTCACCAAATGCCTTGGTACCGCACATGCTGGAAGGAAGCCCCAGGTCAGTGCCCTGCATACCGACCATGATCATTAAGACGCTGCAGATCGCAAAGCCCAGGAAACAGGCCAGCAGCACATTGCCAAAGGTCATGGAGGCAGACAGCAGGCCGCCAACCATTAGCATGGGGATGCAGATCATCGTGCCGATCCAGATAAAAGCGATACTATACCAGGACTGGCGTTGTTCTTTGGGTACACGGCTTAATGCTTTTTTCTCGACTGCACTGTTTGTAGTATTGTCCATCAGGTCCTCTCCTTACATAAGTTTTTCAAGAACGTTTGCTGCATTCAGGTGGAAATTTTTTAAAAAATTATGCAATTTTGATAGCAACAACCTTTCCTTGTGCCTTAAATATTAGCATATCAGACAACAGATGTATTTGTACCTGACAGCCAAATTTTCCGGATATTTTTGTATGGGCTTGGTTTGTGATCGTTTCTTTCGCACGATTGGGCGTCTCATCCGGTGCAAAAAAAGCTTCCCGTCGCCAAGGACAACGGAAAGCAGGGGGATATGTCAGTTATTGGACAATAGTCGCTGAAGTGCGACCGCTTCATATAATTCCGCCACCAGCGGCATCTGAGATATTTCGCATGCATAGGATGCCCGTATCTGATTCAGGCGGTAACGGACGGTGTTTTTGTGGACCCCGAGGACTTCGGCGGTCCGTTGAAGATTCTCTCCGGCGTCCAGCAGATAGACGGCCAGGGTCTCCAGAAGAATACTGTAATTTGCTTCCTGTCGAATGGGCTGCAGAGAATACATATGCCTTGCAACTTTGTATCCGTCATCCGCAAGCTTTTTGATCTTTTCCGCAAAGCTCAGGTCATACAGATCGAATGTGCTTCGTGTAGGATAGATCATCCGCACAGTGTCAAAGTATGCCTCATACAGCTCGTACATGTTTTGAATATTCTGGATGGATGTAATACTCATGCACTTGGTCAGCGCAAGATGAAGGCCCTCGTCCAAGAGATCCTTCATCAGTTCCTCTTCCATCGTTTCATCCAGTTCGGAAAAGGCGGCAGCTTGGAAAAGAACAATAATAGAATTTTGATAGAGGTCTACTAAAGCCCATTTCCCGCGGTTCCTGAAAAAGCTTCTGATTTGTGAGACACACTGTTTGAGCTGCCGTTTCTGCTTGAAATCCCCCATGCTTCCGCCGCCCAGGAGCCACATACGCTGGATCTTTGCGACATCGATCCCGTGCTTTGCGGATAGCTCTCGGATCTGCATCTGCTCGTTGGTAATAATGCTTCGGATGATCATCTCCGGGGAAGTTTCTTCAAGAGAATAGCTGGAGATGTTCATAAACAGGGAGATCAGTTCTGCTGCCTGCAATACCTGCTCATGAGAAATAGATTCTTGTTCGTCAATGACAAACAAATGAAGACGGGAACTGGATTCCGGCGTCACAGGAGAGTATGTTACAAAGACATCTTTTTTGTCGATATACATCTTTGCTCTGGACATTTCCGTTGCCTTATCCGGATCCTTGAGGAAATAGCGGATGATTTCCCCATAATTCCAGCCGGCAGACCATGGCCATTGCCCCTCGGACAACAGCTCTCCCTTTTGGCTGAATAAAAAAAACGAGCAGCGGAACCGGTCGCTGATTATTTGCAGTAGGCTCCGGATCGTCCGAAGCCTTTCTGGGAGCCCCGAGATGCTTTCCAGTATCTCAGGAATGAAATTTATGTTTTCCTGCTTGTCACGGTAGATGGCGTACATCACATCATTGATTGCTTCGCCGTAACGGAAATCAAACCGGTTGTAGGGCATGCAGATCAAGGGTAAATTTACTTCATCTGCGGTGCTGATGAGCTTGTCATCCAAGTAGGGTACAAATATGCCGATGTAGTATAATACGACCGCGCAGATACCGATCTCCTTCATTCTGCGTACAATGGCACACTGCTTATCAACATCATCCTTGATCGAGCTGAACGCAGTAATACACATTTCGTGATTGAGAAACAGATCTGAGGAGATCACGTCAACATCCGAATACTCTAATACCGTAATGGAGTTAACGGTCTGGTTGATACCGCCCTTGCCAGCGGCAATCTTAGCGTATCGAAAGGCCGGAAGGCCCATGCAAGTTTTTACAGTTAAACTCATAGCTTCCCTCCAAGGTGTATTTTCTGTGCGCTATCTACACTTGTACAGGAAATATTAAGCCCTGTCAAGTGGTTATCTGCAGATACAGCGGTCTATTTGATTTCATTATATCGCATTTCAAGGTATTTCCAGGTTCTCTATCAGCTTTTTGTAGCGTCAAAGCTCCCCGCACCTTTGAGGTAATTGCCTCAGAATACCGCTGGGAGCTTTACAAGGTGGTGTATGGAGTCCTGCAAATAAAAGTCAAGGCCTAAAATGAAAAAAGTCCCGCAAAGTTTGCGAGACCAAAAATGAGCATGACAAAACAGGCCGGAGAAAAAAAGCGTCGCCAGCCGGAATGAAGTTGGTTGTTTGCTTAACTCTGCGCGGAATTTTGCTGCGCGTCGAATGTCTCAAGGCACTCTTTCACGCGGGCGTAGTAAATGCGCAGAAATTTGTTCTGCGCGGCAGTCATGTAGACGAAGTACGGCTTGCCTTCGCTGCGTTTCTTGTCGAGGAACTGGTATACCGGCTCCTCAGCAGGAGACTTTTTCAGGTAAGTACAGACGATTTGGTACAGCGTTTTCCGTAGATGCGGGGAGCCGCGTTTGGCCGTAGGTGTGCTTTGCGCCGCATGCTTGCCAGACTGGTTTACAGCCGGATCGACACCCGCAAATCCCACAATGGAGCTGCGGCGCGGAAAACGGCGCACATCGCCAATCTCGGCCATAAGCTGTGCGGCAGTGATTTCGCCAACGCCGTACATGGCATGCACGGTATCGTACTCCGGCAGTTGCCGCGCAAGGCGTGCCATCTCGGCGTGCAAAGCGGCCAGCGTCATCTTGCCTGCAAGCAACTGCTGGGCAGCAGTCGTAATCAGCAGCTTTGTGTTGTCGTTCTTCGGCAGCGTGGTGAAATGGCCGCAGCTTCCGGAGCGCTGTGGACGTCAACAGCGACGGCGCTGTGGATGTCTATGACCTCCAGTTGCTGTACGAGACCGTCAGCGGGATCGCGTAAGGACTGATCCCATAATTGGCAATTTGCCCACGCCGCGGCGCGGTGGTTTCATGATCCCGCCGAATGTGCTTTCCATACATTGGAGCGGGATACTGTCTGCTGTGCCGCGGCGTGGGCTTTGCACTAACTGACGACTGTACAGACTGAAATCGCTGATAAAATCAGCAAGCACCCCCCTGAAAGGTACGATCAAAACGGGAGAGGCCACAGCAATTTGCGGCTTCTCTCGTTTCTTATCTGCCGTTATCCGAATCGTCAAAAACCGTTTTGAAATTTCGTGCAGATTGACGTGAATGTTGTTCTTGCCCGGTATCTCTGGTGGTGGTACACTTATATTAATACAATATGCCGTATCTTGTCGATACGGTGTGCTGAAAAGAGAGAAAACACAGGAGGACATGGACATGAAAAAGCGGATCGTAAGCCTACTGATGGCCGTGCTGATGCTGGTAACCATGCTGCCGGTAACTGCCATGGCCGAGGAACTTACCACGACCGATCCCACGGAGGAGCAGGTCGTTTCCGGTGAGACAACGCCAGACCCGGCAGAGGAGCCGGAGACGCCGGAAGAGCCGGAACAACCGGATCAACCCGGCGAGCCGGAGGAACCCACTCAGCCTACGGTTCCACAGGAACCCGAGCAGCCGTCTGAACCGGAGTGGGAGCTTCCGGAGTTCCCGGAGGTGCTGTCGCAGGAGGCGTACATTACCCCGGTGAAGGACGCGAATGCCCCCGATCCCTGCGACAGCTTCGAGTGGAAAGAAATCAGAGACGGGCAAATGCCCTTTATGTACAACGACGGAATGCTTTTCGATGACGCGAGAAGTCTGTCCACCGATATAGCCAAGGCGTCTATTATCCTTGCGGATACGGCATACGATGGGAAGAGCGCGATAAGCACGATGCTGAAAAACATGGGTTATGAGTGCTTGGATAATAGCTTTTCTTATGGCCGTACAGTGGATATATACAGCAATGATGTGGTGGCCTATACGATCGCGTACAAGGATGTGACCTATCAGGGCCAGCAGTATCGTCTGTACTGCGTTCCCGTCAGAGGCACGATGAAAAACAGTGAGTGGTACAGTAACTTCAACATCGGGACGACCGGCGATCACGAGGGATTTCATAAGGCTGCCAGCGAGGTATATGCCCAGCTCGCCACAGAGCTGATGGACGATGGCATTGATGCGGAACATAGCCTTGTTTGGCTGACCGGCCACAGCCGGGGAGCGGCTGTGGCCAACATTGTGGCAGGTATGCTGAATAAAAATACAGTTCAATGCACACCGCGACACATTTTCGCTTACACATTTGCCTGCCCGGCAATCGGTAAAAAAGCAGATACTTCTTATACGAACATCTACAACTTCAACAATCCCGGTGACCTGATAACCGCAATGCCGTTGGAAGAATGGGGCTATAAACGCAACGGACAGACGATAGAGCTTCCGATGGATCACTTGGACAACCTGCGGCAGCGGTTTCAGGCGTATGTGGGAACAGAGTATAAATCTGAACTGACAACGGATAATTACGAAAAGCTGCTTAAGACGTTTTTTCCATCAGAAGCGAGTACACAGCAGCCGTTCCAAAAGCTTCTGCTGCTGATTGGCGGTACTGTTCTTGGCGGAAAAACGGACACCGACATGAAAGATATTATTAGTTATTCCGGCTATTCTGTAGGAAGTGCGGTGCTTAACGAGATAATCGAGAACAGAATGAGCTTGCTGCAGTTTTCAGGTAAACTGACGGAACTGTCTGAGACGAATGATAGTGTGTATTCGTTTGTAAGCGCCTGTCAACAGGAAGTGCAGAATATGACGGAAGAGGAATTCCCTCAATTTTGCTCTGAACACAAAGATGAGATTGATGCATTGGAGAAAGCAGCCTTAATTGAAATTGATACCCTCAAGGATTTCAAAGAAGCTGTTGACAGATTGATTGAGTGTATCGGCAGCTGCAATCAACTGCAGGATGTATTCAAGGCGGCTGAGATGCTATGGGGAAAGATCTCGGATGCGCTTAATGAGGTGATGACTGCCATCACACATGGCCACCAGCAGGAGACCTATATCCTTTGGATTAACTCTATGTACGGCGGCTGTTGTGGCTGGTACGGCAATCAAGAAGTAACGTCTATGACGATGCCTGAGACGCGAACCATATCGAGTGGTGCTTTTTATAATTGCAGCAGTTTGACAAATATAAAAATCCCAGACATAGCAAGGTGGATTGGCGAGTCAGCGTTTTATAATTGCAGTGGTCTGACAAGTGTAACGATCCCCAATGTGGTGAAAACGATTGGAGATGCGGCATTTTATGGCTGCAGCGGGCTGCAGGAGGTAACGCTGTCGATCAGCGCGGAATATCGTGTGGATGGCAGAACATTTAATGATAAGAGCTTGGACAGCTTTGCAGGCTGTGAAAATGTCCAGAAGATCACCTATACGGTGGGCGATGGCAGTGTGTTTAACCCCACGAGCACAACAACGTCTGGGAGTGCAGATACATTGCCATATTATGCATATAAGACGCTGACCACAGTGGTTTATGAAGAGGGAATATCCGAAGTTCCGGATCGTGCGCTTTATAGATATAATTACAGCTATGAAAAACTCACATCGGTAACGCTGCCCAGCACGGTGAAGAAAATAGGGGAGCAAGCATTTCGTGATTGCCCCAACTTGGCTGACATTGTCATT
>ULRW01008702.1_pt1 | contig 14805 bp, 18 predicted proteins | sample 1955581 | NCBI WGS metagenome assembly ULRW01 (sample SAMEA4835687, study PRJEB28245) | human gut metagenome | biome: gut microbiome; material: fecal sample | place: Denmark | collected 2008 | reverse complement strand
TGCATAGCAGGTGGTTTATTTTTATTGCCAATACAAAAAAAGCGGGGAAGGTCACTGCTTCCCCGCAACTTTCCTCTTATCAGGGGAACTAATTGCTTTCATTTTTTGCTACTAACTCAGAAATCTTTGTTTCTGTTTCCTCGTCTGCTTTTTCAGAATTACGCAATACCTCAGCCACATAATATGGCACCTCAACTTCCACTCCGCGCTGAATACGGAATGTAGTTCCATTTACAACTACGGTAACGTCTTCCGAATATTTATCCTTGTCTTTAAACAATTTAATCTTAACCAAACGCGTAATATCGTCCTTTTTTGCTGTTGCCATGATTTTTCCTCCTTTTTCAAATGGGTTCCCCTCGAAAAGAGAACCCATCCTCTTAGTTTGCTGTTACTGTGCCGGCTTTAAAACCACACGACTCAATACGAATCATGTACTGTTCCACCAGACGCTCTGCCGTCTTAATAGCTTTCCAGCCAACCGTTGAACGCTGATTCAACGGGTCTTCTCCCGAACCCAGCTGTTTGACAATATGCTGTAATCCGCCACCTTCTACTTCGGTTACACCGTAGGCGTGTGCTGCAATTACCATTGTGCAGTAAACCGCCAAACCTTCCGGACAAGTTTCGTCTTTCAGAATTTTGGCTTCTGAATTTTCTACGAAACGAATATTTCCAATGCGTCCGATTTCACCCTTCCACATCTTATCCGGTGTCGTGTACTTATTCCATTCCTCAAATCCCTTTGATGTTTTCACATCATAAGCAGCGTTCGGATGAATAACACATACAAAGGCATCCTCTATTGTTTCCGCGTTTACACTTCCAAGATAGGCTGCTGCCTGCAAAAAGATATCTACATTCAATTTGCAGGTTCCATCCAATGTCTTTCTTGTAAGGACCTCTGTGCCGTCCGATTTAGGTGCATACATTACATTGGTGCCACCGCTAATTACATCACGCGTAATGGTATCTAATGTACGTCCAGCCTGCGAACCACTTAACTTTGTAGCCTGCACCACATTGTTATCAATTGCTGTGAGTTCCAGCACATCCGTAAGAGTGATATAATCACCGTACTGCTGTACCTCGGATTTAACCGTGGTCACCTTCATCTTACTACCATCCGGTGTCACGCCTTCCTGCAAAGGTTTCGTGTTCTTCGGTAACGAATCATACTTTCTAAATTCGATTACCTTACCACCGTTTTTCGGAATTGGATATTTATCACCAAACTGGTCAAACACCAATTTGGGCTCTGCCATCGTAATCAGAGATTTTTCATAAAACTCTTTCATCTCGGCAGTCATTCCCGAGTCACCTGTTGTATTTGGATTTAAATTCCCTGCAAACATCTGTAAAGACATTCGTTTTGCCAATTTTCTTGCTTTGTTCATTTTACTTACCTCCATTCTGCACATCGGTCAGAATGTAATTTTCTCACCGCGTGCGGCTCTTTTTGATAACTCATCGATATCTTTTGCTGTCAACTTGCTTATGTCAATTTTCTGCTCTACGGGCTTTGAAGAAGTATTTGTTCCATTCTCAGCCGGACGCAAGCCTTTCGCGCGAATACCATCCGTCACGCGCTCCGCTGTTTTAGCTGATGCCATCTGCATAGCTCCTCGCATGATTTCATCGTGATGCGCAACTTCGTACGCTGTTCTTACATCAATGCCATTCTGCAGCAACTGTAGGAAGTCTTTATTCTCAACCTCCTCATCAAAGCTAAAATTCGGATAAATTTCCTTTAATGCGTCTGCCTCTGACATCCACTTGCTATACGTTTCATCTGCCTGACGAATTCTCTGCGTTTCCTCAGCCGCTCGTCTGAATTCTTCATTCTGTTTTTCCAAACGATAGAATTCACGATACTGTTCCGTGGACATTCCCTTTGCCATGGCACGCTCTTCGAACATGGAATCATCCTCTTCCAATGCCCTTAACATGTCATCCGCATCTGCGGTCTTGTCCAATCCATAGCGCTGTGCCACAAAATCAAGGACTTTCTGCGATGATGATAACCGCTCTTCCATTTCCTTGGTCTGCTTAAATCTGTCGTTAATCACCTTCTGAACACTCTGGTTATATTCATCTTTGAACTCCCCTTTAATCATGTTCTTCCACTTGGTTCCTCTGTCCTCTGTACTTTCCTCACCGGTGTCTGTCTGTACCTGGACAGTCTGCTGGTCGTTCTGACCCTCTAAGCCAGTCTCAACTTCTGCGCCTCCTGCTTCTCCTGCGCCCTCTGCAAACAACTGCAAATAAATTTTGTTTTTCATAGGTTTCATTCCTCCATCGTCTTTCCGAAGTGTCGCTATCATCGTCTTTCCGAAGTGTCGTTTCCATCGTCTTTCCGAAGTGCCAGTGGTTTTCACATCACTACCATATCACGGTTTAAATTTCGTTTACCCCCAAACTCCCATGGTTTTTGAAATTAAAATTTTTATGTACTCCGGATACTGTTCCTCCAGAGCAAGCAAAGCATCTACAACCATATCAAACACAATGTTCGCTCGTAACTTACTTCTGTACGCCGTATGAATCATAGCAAGTCCGCTCTTGACTTCCACCTGCTGCCCCGGATACATTTCTTCATGATTTTCAATTTCGTTTGCCAGCATACCAACAATTACGGATACTGCAGCACATACAATATCCTTTCCATGTTCCGCGTATCCTGCATGTCCCACTACATTCAATTCAAATTTTTCTTTTGACCACTCAATTTGTATACTTAACATACTAATACTCCTATACACTCGCCATACTGCTTGCCTGCTCTTTTGCTCCATCCAAACGCTCACTCTTTGTCATGGCTCCACCTAAGGAATCATTTTTCATTGTCTGTTTAGAGTCCTGCCCCGGAGGATTTGGGTCACCACCATTTACGACCTCCTGCCCCTGCATTCCAGTCATCTGCATCAATTGCTGTACCTGCTGCTGCAGTGCCATCAACTGCTGGTACATGGTTCCATTATCCTGTATTTTCATAATAATTTTTTCTTTGCCCTCAAACTCCATCATATCAAGGCATGCCAACGATGCATCCGCATTTCCGGGAGCGAAAAAGCCTTTATCATAAAACTGGAGTGCGAGTTCATTCTGCGCCATTCGTGAGTAAGTTGATTTCTTGGCCGCCGATACAGTAACGTCAAAGATAGGCAGTCTCTCTCCTACTTCCACGCCCATCTCTTCTCCACCATCCTGCGGAATCATGCCACCATTATCAAAGGTTGCAAATTGCTGTTCTCCTTTTTCGCCCAGTATGCGAAATTTACGTGGTTCATCATAAAACTGACGTATCAGTTCAATAACCATGTAACATTCTTCCATATATGCCCGATAGGTTCCTCGAATCATATCACGCGACAACTTACTTCCTGCCTCCTGCAAGGCGGCAATTGCCGTAGCAGCAGTAACACCACTTTGTGTACTTCCCTGCGAGAAGTCACGGTTACCTGATGTTTCTTTCAATTCGTTTATCTTTTCCTCTTTTACGTTGATACACTGTGTTGGCGGAACTACTGATTGCATTGGTTGAATATCATCCGGATTTCCGGTGTAGTGTACAACTTCCTTAGTCCAGTCGTTAAATTCATCCTCATTGATTCCTCCCGTGTCTTTTGAAAGGTATCTGGCTTTGCTTGCCTTGATAGCAGAATCCAATATTACCTGGTCTAATTTGTCAATATAAAGCTGTGGGTCTTTCATGATATCTATGTAACCAAATCCCACTGGTGTCCCCTCTTCCGGGAACATAACATCAAACACATACGGATACATCCCATGGTCATAATATCCTCTTTCTACATACTCCGGATCATTTTCGGATGCATACAGAATCTTGTCATTTACGAATTTGCAGTAATGCAGTATATCCTTTGTTCCATTGTCTTTTTTGTAGTACCAATCTACAACATACGATTTCTCCGAAGTGTCGACATTTTCCGCGTTGATATATTTAGTTAGTACGATGTCACTTCCCGTCAAATCAATATCCGGATAACGCTGTTTTAAAATTTCGTTATCCATCAATTCCACATGGAAAAGGTTTGCAGATTCCTGAATCTTGTTAATACCCGGTTCCCAAAACAAATTCAGTATATCTATTTTGGCAATGTTAATATCACCAACGCCATTGTTCTTACGCGAATCCCATACTATCTTTTTCACACTGGCTCCCTGTTTCAGTTTGTACCACGCACAATCGTTATACGTTTCTTCGTATCGATTGTATTCAAGAACTACCGGCAGAATGGAGGTCAGTGTTTTCGCCGTCTGTTCATCGGATGACTCACGTGCCAGTACGGTAGGTTCCGGGAAGTTGTCCATCATATCCGCATGCTTGTTATTAATCGAGTTGTGCAGCCACGCAGAAACCGGCTCTGTCATTCCTTTCTTTTTTTTCTTCTCCTCCGATTCAACAATTCGCCAATGGCGTAATTTCCACCATTCTTCATTGGCTCTTATTTTTCTATCGAACCGGTCTTTCCCCTCTTTGTATTTCTTTAGTGTTTCCGCCGCTTTTCTCACATCATCCTCTGTCAGATTTGTGAGTTTTTCTTTCTCATACTGTTGCATTTCCTCTTGTGTGTTTGGTTCTCCGGCACTTCCATCCAATCCTGCCTGCGGTGTCGACTTTTCGACACTTTCAGGCATAGGTGTCCTCTGATCTTCCATCTTTTTTTCTTTCTTTTGTGCAAATAATTGTAAATTCATATTCTGCCTCCTAAATCATATAAAATTCATATCTGTTTGCATCTTCATTTGAGGTTGTCCTTTGATTCAAAGGATCATCCCCTATATGGTCACGCTCCAGCACATTTTTCCTTGGGGATATTGGATTATCCATAAGCACATACCGGCACTCATCATAAATATGGTCTTCCTGTGTAGTATCAATATCCTCCACATCGCTCTCGCTATACACAAGTGCCGGGATTGTTCGGATAAAGTGTTTACATGTATCAAATACCTGGAACATGGTATCTCCATCTTCATCAAATGCCATCCGGTAATGATACTGCATCTTTCCGGCAAGTCTTGCATTATCGCCCGGACTAAAGAGAATGTTGTTTGGGTGTTTCTCCATCATTTCTGCAATGGATTCACCACGTGAGCAATCCCATATGGACGGGTCTGCGATACCTATTATCTTTCTGCCTTTGAGGTTTGGGTCCTCATTTTCAATTTCCCTAATGTGTTTTGCCTGCTGGGTTGGGTCTAACTCCAGTCCCACATTGGGTTCACCGGTGCAACCATAATACTCGCGGATTCGATAAATCTTTCCGTTTTCATCTGCCGCATACCATCCAACGCTAAAAGGTTTGGCGAACCCATAATCATATCCACGCCATACACGCCAATAGGATGGTATTCTGAACGGCTCTATAACATGAGTCCACTTTCTGTCTTTATAGTGTTCCGGGTCATTTCTCCACTCTTTGAATACTTGTCCGGAAAAACTGTCCCACGAACCATACAATAACGCTTTACGCTCTGCCTCCGGCAGCATGGCAAGATTGTCCAAATAATAGGGGTCATTCTCTAGTAATTTTTTGTTATCAAATACCGATGATGGGATAAAGATTCTCTTTCGTTTCACCTGAATCTTTTTTCCGTCCGGATCAAGAATTGTCCGTTCTTCGGTAATCGGTGTTTCCGGCGGTGCCGCTGTAATAAACCGGTCTTTCACCCATGCATGGCCAACACCACCCGGATTGGCAGTTGCTCTCATGTATACACGTGTTCCCGGTCCGCTTGGACGGTTACGTGAAAACATATATGAGTACTCTTCCCAAGTAAAATGCGTCAGCTCATCAAAACCGATGAAATCATACGCAAGTCCCTGATAATTTAATCTGTCTTTCGTATGCTGCATGGTTCCAAAGAAGATTTTCGCTCCAGACGGAAACGTCCATTTCTTATCAGTTACATTGTATTTCGCCTGCGGTACCACCGCTTTATACAATTCGTTGGAACGCAATATCAACTCTTGAAGTTGAGGATATGTCTTACGAAAGATGATACCTTTATAGTTTGGCACCTTAATCTGTCGCATTGCTTCACACAACATAGCATCCGATTTTCCTCCTCCTGCTGCCCCGCCATACAAACATTCATACTCCGGACGACACATAAAAGCACTCTGGCGTGGCTGTGGCGACCAAACAATTTTACTCATCCTCTGCCTCCTTAACCGGAGTAAGTATCATTACACCTACACCATCCTCTTCGGTCTCAATCTTGTTCTCAACTTTTTCCCGCCACTTATCCGGTTTGCGGTTCTTCAACCAAAACACTTGTGCTCCCAGTTCCGGCGGATAATAAACTTCCTGGTCTACCATCACTACCTCTTCACGCTCACACTTACGTTTTCCGTTTTCATAGTCCACTTTTTTCACCTTAAACGGCTTTTTCTCAATCCTGGTAAAACCAACCGCTTTTTTGAACAATTCATTCTCCACTTGTGCGTCTGAAACTTCCCTCCCTTTTTTTAGGCGTTCAGAAAGTTCAGAATGTTCTTGCATGTATTTGTATAATGTTGTTTTGCTAATCCCCAGTTTTTCGGCTATTTGCGACATTACAAGACCTTCTCTTGTCCATCCCTCAATCAATTCCAAATAGGGTTCAACTTTTACGCTATATTGACTTTTTGCCATATCTGATACCCCCTTTTGGTCAGAATAACAAAATCTTTGCTATCTTTCCCCCCTAGTTCCCATACAAAAAGGCACCTGCCATTGACAGATGCCTCTCTCTTCCGTTATTTTATTTTGTAAAATCCACTAATGTACCACGAAGCTGGGGTTGTTCCAGCGTTATAATCGTTATTATACAGCTCATTTTCTGTACCACTTTCACTTATTTTATTTAACGAAGATACCTTAAAATTCTCCCCATTTACTACTGCTACCGGACATAACATGGCTGGTCTATCTGAATTCGGTGCAAATGGCAGTCCGCCTATTTTATAACAAGCATAATTACTTGATGTTATTATCATTCCCTCAATCCACACATAATCACCATGCCGGATATAAGAACCATATTGAGCTAATACTGTATAGGTTGGTGCAACTGTACTAGGTGTAACATATAGAACCGGCGTCCACGTTCCCCTCTGTTCTAATTCTTCCAATGCCGTTATACGACGATTAGTAGATAAGTCGCTCTCTATGTATTCCATATGCACTACTTCAACTACATCTTCCGCATTGCTCTCACATATCAATACAGGCATTCCTTTTCCTGATTCAACTCTTAATATAACATCATTCTCCGCATCATCCACCGGATACAACCGCTCTACGGATACACCATAATCTTCGTTGATATCTTTCTGCACATGCCATACGTAAACTTTCTGATTTGTCGTTGCATATATGGCATATTGTACTCCTTGATACGGATAACTGCTATCAATAAATGGTGCTAATGAGCTTGAACGGGTATCTCCTTTTTCTTGAATTTTGAAATAGCTGCTTTCTAAAACTTTTTCCACGCGCATGGTGCCGGCAAACTGCAATACCACTTGATTTTTCCACGTACTGCTTTGTCCTTCAAAAGCCCCCACTTTTGTATCTACCCAGCCTTGTCCGTCATAATACTGGAACAGTCCATCATGTATACGCAATCCATGTGCCCCGTCACTGGAATGTGTTTCATGCAAACAATGCTCATGCATGGTGTCATTTACAATTTCTTTGTAGTTTTCAACTGCTGCCTCGTATTCATTCACCTTAGCCACCATCTCTTTCAATGTATCCTGCATTTTCTGATAAATCGAAAGATAATCCGAACCGCCTTGGTACCTTACGGATTCCTCAACACGAACCACGCAAATATCTGTTGTTATCCTGTCTGTCTTAGCTCCCGCATAGCATCCAACAGTAAAATATTCCTGCATCATCACTTTGTATGGCACTTCACATTTGCCATCTTCAATCAGAACCGGATAATTTTTTCCATTTGCCGTAAATACCGCTATTTGAATCAATCCATCCCATTCTGTTGGCAGGGAAAACTTTGCCTGCACATACTCTCTCGTATTTCCAACTAAATCCGAAATTGCTTCTGTGCATTCAATATGCTGACCAGTTACTTCAAAACTTATCGTTCTCATCTTCTCAACTCCTTTTTCTTTTAAGCATATCAATCATTCCTTCTGATTTCTCCCCTAGTTCCCATAACTTTCATCCAGCATCTTACCATGCTTGCACCTTTCACAATTTTTATAGCAATGCTTTTCTTGAAAATCGAATTTATCCTGCTCCGTCCGGAATCGTGTGCCGCATATAGTATGTTCTTCTAATCCCTCACACGTTATCATCTTTTCACTTTCCCGGATATAGTACGCGCACTCTGTCCGGTATATTCCCGGACCATAGTATCCTGCCATTCACTCACTCCTGTCCTGCTGCCCTTATTCTGTTTTATCTCCCTCCTGCAAAAGCAAGAGGGAGACTTCTTTTACCATTTACCTTGAAATGTTCTTTCCAATATTGTTTTCTGTTCCATCAAATCTTCGTCCTTATCCCAACCTCTTGGAAGTAATCCGATTAACGATGTATTGTTTCGCCATAATAGTATTTTTCCAGACTCCTCTATCCTATATGGTCCTTCAACCTCCATGTCATCTGATGTTTTCGCACTTTCATCTATCATGTTGTACAATTCTTCATTGATTGGTGTCAATTCAGAGCCATTTGTTAGAAGTCTGCTAATTACCCCAAACTTCGGTTCCTCAATAAGAAGATTTGTTTCTTCCAGATATTCGTCCGGTTCTTTTTCGGCTAAAAGAATCTTCATCTCGTCTGGTACCAACTGCTGCCGTGATTCATTTTTATGTATTCGAACATATTCATCCCGTGGCAAATCTCCAATAAGTTCAACAAGAGCCGCTTTTTCAGCATTAGGGAAAAATTGTTCTTGAACGGCCACAAACCAATAGCCCCCAACAATGTAATACACTTTTGCCTTTCCACTGTGTCCGACACTCAAATTGTCATTTTTATAGGCTTCCTTTAAAAGTTTCTTAAATATACTCGTTTTGATAAACATAATCTATAACCTCCTTTATTCATCGATATAGGTTGCCGCCATGTCGGCAAGATGCAAATATACAGCCAATTTTGACCGTTTGTATGCTGCGTTTATATCCCGACTTCCACCTCTGACCGCATCATCGAATGCGCCCATGTGCCATCGGATGGCAAGGATTTCTTCATCGGTCAGATTCATAAAACGCTGAATGAGGAAAATAGATTTTTCCCCATGCCCTGCCGGAAAAGATTTGGTATTGTATTCGTATGCTATTTTCTCCTTTTCAAGCTGTGGCTTATACAAATCCACTTTACATACATCATGCAGCAAAGAAACAATAGCAATTGTTTCTTTTGTATAACCTTGAAGAACCTCTTTATTCATCAAACGATTCATAACATTTACAGAGTGCTCCGCCAAGCCCCCTTCATAACTTCCATGATATTTTGTGCTCGCAGGTGCCTCTAAGAACCCTTTGTCAACAAGATAACTTAAGAGCTTGTCTGCCCCTCTTCTTTTGATATGTTTTTTGTATAATTTTACAAATTCATTTTTCATTTTGATTCCTCCTTGGTTGGCATTTCATCACAGCAAACTGGATGTAATTTTCTCAAAAGTGCATCATATCCGTCAATTACATATTTCGCCGAAACCTCATAGCACTTAATTCTGTACTTTGAAGCTGTTTCTTTTTCGATAAGGCAACCATTCCAATCGTACGCCTCCCTAATACCAATAAATACATCTGCCTGTGCCAGCTTTTTAAGGCTTTCTCCTAAATACCACACCGCTTGGTTATTGCTCTTTGGTGGATTATCTTCTATGTAACTGTCAATCAGTTCCAGTTCTTCTCCCTCGTAAATCTCTGCGATTTTCTTCATCTTCTGAATGCTTTCTTTGATTTCTTTTTCTGTTCTGCCTTTCATAGGCACTGATACAAATAATTTTTTCATGTTATTCATCCTTTCTTTTTTATCATCCGGTTTCCCAGTGCGTAATTTGTTAATATTTAATGTCAAATCCACCATTTTTATTTACCCAGTCAATAGCTTCGGCATAGGTAACACCATTATTCTTTAGTACATAAAGCAAATTATGAAATTTCGGATGTGTCTTTTTTAATAATTCAAATCTACCTTTTCCTTGCTTTTCTAAATGGCATCCAAAACCACACAAAACACAGCCTGTTCTTTGACATTTTGTTGTTCGCAATAATGCTCTATTGTCGTTGAATATCCCATAATCAAAAAATGATATTTGGTTTTCGCATTGTTTCATAGTGGTATAATCAACAACTACTTCTCCGTAAACAGAACATATAGGTAACTTATTTTTTACTATATACCAAAGTACATCCTGCTCCGTCCAAAATGACATTGGATTACTTTTTGGGTTTTTGCTTTCAAACGAATTGCATCCATGTTTTATCCAATTGCTTTTCCTTAGGTTGCTTTCGCATGCCATAGTTGCAATAATAGGTTTTCTCCCAGTTTGCAATTCATATGTATGAGCAGGATTTTTTTTCATTACCCGACAACACTTATTAGATACATCAAAAGGTGCATTTAACATAAATAAATATCTTGACTTATCATACATAGGACCAAAGTCATCACATTTTAAACCGAATAGCTGTTTAACTCTGACGGGTGCTCTCAATATCTCACTGGGGATATTCCCCGTTCTTAAGTTTTGATAAGCTATATTTTCTTTGTCTTTTCTTCTATCTATTCCAATCAAATCGGCTATTCGATAGGCAAACGGAATAATACTTTTCCCATCTTTCTTTTCTTCTGTAAGTATTGAAATGTATCTTCTACTATCAGAAATGCATTCCGATGTTTCTTTTGAAAATAATGGAAATCCATACTTGCTACATACTTCTGCAAATGAAATTTTCGGTTTCAAAATTTCAAGATTGTCAAATGTCATAGCAAATTGTTTTAATTCTGGATATTGTGTCGGAACATCCACAAATACAAGTGGGATATTCCTATATCCGCAAACCACTCTGACTATGTGTGCAAAACAGTGCTATCCTTTCCACCGCTAAAACTTACATAAACACCATCTTCACCAAACTGATTTACCCAATCATCTATTCTCCTTTTTGTCATTTGTACTTTATCGTCCAATGACAAGGATTGCATCTGGTAAAGGTCTGTAATTGTATGTCTATTTGCCATGTAATACTGCTTCCTTTCTCTATGTCTCCTCCATTTCTTCAATCCTCCCAAAACAATTCAATAAGTTGCACTTTTTTTACTGAGGTGGCTGCGCAGACATATATAAAACATGAGTTTTAACAATAGGAGGTGCAACGCCATGAGACAAACATTTATAAAATGGCTTAAGAAATTGGAAGATTTTTATTTTTTCCATATCCGAAAATATTTGAAAAATCCAAAGGTGGAATTCTTTACATATTTTTTATACACACTAGCAGAATCCATTCCATATGTTCCAATTCAAATTCAATGGATTTTAACTTTAATAATTAATCTTCCTTAATTTCTTTATTGGGATAAGTTCTAGCGAATAAACTTCGTTAGAATTTATCCTATGCTTTACCACTCCGGTTCCACATCAGGTGCCTTTGGCATATAGCCATCCTCAATCTCAATTTTTCGCAATGCATATCGCATGCTTATTTCTTTATCATCCCATGCATACGCATAGCCATCTGGAGCAAATGTACTCTTACATTTTCGATTACAGCGGTCTATAATCGTTTGATAACTCATGTAATTCTTTCTTGCCGCTTCCCGCGCTGACGAGTACACTTCTACCACTTCACCATTACAATCTATTTTTGCAACTGGTTGTCGGCGGCTCTTTGCCCCCGTGCGTTTTCCCAGTTCACGTTTGCTTATGTATGAAATATTCTGTATATAGTTTTCATATTGACATCCGTTTTTGTGGTATGCCACATGTCACGGCGGCGGAACTCCTAGAAATGTTTTCGCAATCAACTGCATCACAATTTCTTCTCTGCTCTTTCCATCCCTGGTTAATTTAACAATCATCCTTTGGCTTCCACTCATATGCTTGTGATATGGTCTTAGCAATCGTGTTTTTCCTGATGGATACACCCGCCGGATATTTCCCTCTGTATCCGCTTGATACTTTCCATCATAACCGGGAATGTCCTTCCATGATTCTTTCATGTGCCGCTTTCCTCCTCATAAAACTCGTGACTTCCGTCAACCACCTTTTCTTCCTCCTCATCCTCAAACGACCAGCCATACAACCGAAGTACCTTATAGCCATCCATTAGAGCTTGACCGTTTTCTTTTTTATAGGTTCCGTCATATTTAATCAACTCAGTTCCATCCATCGCTGCATTGAGCAGCACTAACATCTGATGGAGTATGGTCAATTTAGTCACTTTTTCGGATACTTCCTTTTTTTCCTCCTCTGTGCATTCATAAAGCGGTTTCCCGGCAAAGAAGTAGCTAAGCCGTGACGGATAAAGACACGACTGATTCAACACAAGTGCGCTCCACAATGCATCCTTCACCTTTTCCTCATCTTTTACCGGAGCAATTCTTCCCTCAACAATATCAGTCACAAAGAGCCTGCGGCGTTCATCTAACTTTTTCAGAACGTCTTTCATGTATTTCTTATTTTCTTTTTTCTCTTTCTCCTTCTGTTCTGCCGGTGTCAGTTTTTTCTTGACTGCCTTTTTCTTCCTAACGACATCAATCTCAATCCAATTAATATAATAATAAAGTTTTTCATCCTTCTTATTTTTTAACCGGATACTCTCCGGCACCTCGTCATTTATTCGGAAACTCTTTACCTTCTCCCATTTGTTTCCGTATTGTTCTCTCGCATACTGTTTAGGAGCCTCAACCACACCCAGTTCTTTCAGCATTTTAACTATGGCATCCGTTTTCTTCTGTCTCTCTTTTTCTCGTATGTATGACCGAACTTTGGCAACTAAATTGCGATTGTCCGTGGCTTCACGGAGAATCTTATTCCGTTCTTCCACATCCTTAATACGTTCCAGTTCGTAAAGGTCTTTCAGGGACAGTTGAAAATTCTTATCCTGCTCTTTGTTTTTCAGCTCGTCCTGGTCTAGTTTGGCAATGTTCAATCGATGTTTAATTGTCGTTTTGCTAAAACCAGTCTTATCCGCAATCGTGTCTTCTGTCTCGCCCAAATCAAGCATCATCTGAAATCCCTGCGCCTGCTCCCACACCGTCAGGTCTTCACGCTGCATATTTTCTTCCAGCATGATAGAAACCTGCTCTTTTTTGGATATCTTGCTAACAATCTTACAAGGAACCTTCTCAATACCTGCCAGTTTGGCTGCTGCCAATCGTCTATGTCCGATTATTACATGAAAATCACTGGATAAAGATTCTGTATCAGCGTCCGGCTGTTCCTCCGGTTCTTCTGTCAAAGCTGGCAGAGGAATTACGGTCAAATTCTGCATAACGCCCTGCTTCTTGATTGATTCTGCAAGTTCCGTTACATCCCCGACATCTTTTCTCGGATTATCCGGATGCGGGTAAATGTTAGCTACGTTTATCATTACAATTTCTTTCCTGTTCTGCATTGTCTCATCCTTTCCACTAATTACTTTTTTCCAACATTCCTTGTGCAATTTCTGCATACGTGAAGGATTCACGCACACTTCCAACTTTGCACAGGGCATGATTTCTATATAGTTTTAAAATTCTGACCGGCACTCTTTTTTCCCGTCCATCTTCTCTTTCTCCCAAAGGTGCCGGCTTATACACATACACCACATCACCTTCCGTTAAATTCATACGTTGTGGTTGCAAATCGCGTTGAAAAAGCACTCCTTCTTTTTGTTTGCGTTCCTTGTGATTCGTCTTCACTTAATCATCTCCTATCCATCGAATCAAATCTTTTAATAACTCAATAACTGCCCTTTTTATATCTTCTTTCATTCATGCTCTCCTTTATCCTCCCGGCTTATAACCGGGAGGTTTTAACATGGCTTGCTTGTCCGTGATATTTAACAAACCAGAGGTGTCATATATAGTTTTTTCCGAAAATCCTCATGAAATCATCATGGGACCCACATTCCGATTCAAATATCTTTTGCCCTGCTGCCTTGATTGCCATATCAACCGTTTTATTTTTATGAACGGCATCCTTTCCGTTTCTGTGGCAACGCTCTCCACAAATATGAATTTTAAGTCCATACTTTTCCGAGAACTTTCGATTTGCTCCACCAAACACATGATGTTCTTCCAAACCACATGGATCCGCTATCCGATTTCTTCCACACAAGTAACATGTGTCCCAATCCATCTGCATAATTGACTTTGCCATCTTTATTCCTCCTTATCGGTCCTCCATTACTGTATACTGTCTTTCTCTCATTCTCTGATGCAAATACTCCGTATACTCATGTTTTGAACACCGTTCTACTTTGACTTGTTCCATCTCTTTTGATTTTTTATAAAATGTTGACCAAAGTTCACTGTATGCGTTTCCATCAGCACTTCCTTTTTTTGCCATATGTTCGGCATACGCATTGTCCAAATGAATTACTACCTGTGCGGACGTGTTCATACACTGTATGGCATCCACTACTGCCCTTGCACTCAATTTTTGGTATGAAATATCATTCCATCCTGCCATATGAGCTTTCGCATATTTTTTTCCGTTTATTTCCGTAACAAGAACAATTCCATAAACTCCATGTCCTCTCGTTACTCTCCCGGTAAACTGGGATGTTATATAAATATCTACTCTCATGATGGCGACCCCCTCCTT
>ULRW01066336.1_pt1 | contig 15026 bp, 9 predicted proteins | sample 1955581 | NCBI WGS metagenome assembly ULRW01 (sample SAMEA4835687, study PRJEB28245) | human gut metagenome | biome: gut microbiome; material: fecal sample | place: Denmark | collected 2008 | reverse complement strand
CCGGCCAATCGCTACCGCATCGTCGGCGATATCATTGCCGCCATCCGCAAGGCCGTAGGAATGCATTTTCCCATTTGGATCAAGATTACTTGTTCCGATTTCTTTGAAGGAGGCTTGACCTTTGAAGATTCGCTGGACATCTGCCAGCGCCTGCAGCAGTCGGGCATCGACGCCATCGAAGTGAGCGGCAATATCCACGGCAAGGCTCAACAGGAAATCGGTCTGGAATGGGATGGCCACGTCGTCCGCGACGGCGGCTATTTCCTCGATTACGCCAAAGACATAGCCGACGCCGTGAGTGTCCCTGTCTATGTGACCGGCGGCTTCAAGGACCCGAAGCAGATGGAAACGGCCTTGAAGACGTCGAAACTGGATGGTATCGGCCTATGCCGTCCTTTGTTATCGGAACCGGATTTAGTTCACCGCTGGATCCAAGGTGATTTGCGGCCGGCCCGCTGTGTCCACTGCTCGAAATGCCGGACACCGGAAGGCAATTACTGCACGGTCTTTGCGGCCATCGACGCCAAGAAAGGAGCGAAATAAGTTGAAATTCTTCATTGCTTCAGATATTCACGGTTCGGCTTATTACTGCCGCCGCATGCTCGACGCCTGGAAGCGGGAAGGGGCCGACCGCCTGGTCCTGCTCGGCGACATCCTCTATCACGGGCCGCGCAATGACTTGCCTAAAGACTATGCCCCGAAGGAAGTCTTTGCCATGCTCAACGAAGTCAAAGATTCCATCTTCTGTGTCCGTGGAAATTGTGACGCCGATGTGGACCAAATGGTACTGGAATTCCCCATCATGGCCACCTATGCCGTCCTGACCCAGGGCAGACGCCTCGTCTATGCGACCCATGGAGACCGCTACAACGTAGCATCTCTGCCGCCCATGCAGGCTGGTGACATCTTGCTCCACGGCCATACCCATGTCCCGGCCTGGCAGCCCTTCGGCCAGGATAACTATTACTTGAATCCCGGCTCGACGTCTCTCCCCAAAGACAATAGCCCGCACAGCTATCTCCTCTGGGATGGGAATACCTTCACCTGGAAGGACATGGACGGCCAGGCCTTTCACCAGCTCGTCTTATAGCATCCAGGGAAGGGATGGTTCTTATCTGCTTCATAACGGCGGAATAAGGCGGCCGTCTGTGTTTCTGAGGATACAGGAAAGGCGACGGTGCCAAAGCGGCGGACTGGCATGAGCCCCATGAGGGAATTGGTCAGGAAACACTCGTCGAAAGTCTCGATATCTTCCGGATACAAGGGCTTTTCGATGACATCATAACATTGACAGAGATAAGACCGGATGATGCCTGGCAGCAATCCGGCCTTTACGGGCGGCGTATAGAGCCGCCCGTTTTTTATAAAAAACAAGTTGCTGACAGCGCCTTCTGTTAATTGGCCCTGCATATTGCAGAAAATCGGTTCGTCAATACCTTCAGCCCGGGCCTGTCGTTTGGCTAACATCGAGTCGCCATAATTAAAGGTCTTGTGCCGCACTAAGGGCGACGTTTCATTGCGGCGGATTGACGACAAGGCGATGACATAACCAGGGCGGACGGTCATAGATGCATATGGATTGGCACGGGATGTAAAATTTATATTTTTATCGGAAGCGAGTATTTTCAATACCCAATCTCCCTTATCCATGTTATACACATACTCCCACAAACGACGTTCCCAATCAAAAGAAAGCTCAATCCCTAAATATTCCAAGGTATGCCGCAAACGCCTTTCATGAGCCTCCAGCCAGATTGGCCGACCTTGATAGATAGGGATGGTTTCAAAAGCTCCCAGACCGAATTGGTAGCCGTCATCAAAGATAAGATTCATAATTAAAAGTGTCTCCTTTCAAAGCACTGAGCAAGGCTTTGGCTTTTTGCCAGATTTCTTCGTATTCAAAAGCCTCGTCCGATTCTGCCGTAATGCCGCCGCCGACGCCGATGGTATATTGATCATCGTGGTGGACGGCCGTCCGTATGACAATGTTTAAGTCACAGTTCCCATCTAAGGACAGGTAGCCAATCGTCCCTGTATAAAGCTGGCGCCGGCTGAATTCTAATTCGTCGATGATTTCCATAGCCCGCTGTTTCGGCGCGCCTGTAATGGACCCACCTGGAAAGAGTGCCGTCAAGGCATCGATGGCCGTCTTCCCTGGCCGCAGGGCCCCTGTTACGCCGGCGATTAAATGGAAAACCGTGGCATATGGCTCGATGGCAAACAGCGTCGGAACGGACACGCTGCCAGGACGACAGATTTTGTGCAGGTCATTGCGCTCTAAATCGACAATCATCAGCAATTCACTCTGGTCCTTTTGCGATTGAGCCAGTTCCTGCCGCAGCCTTTCATCTTCTGCAGGCGTCTTGCCACGGCGCCGCGTGCCCTTGATGGGACGCGTTTCAATCTGGTCATCGCGCAGGCACAGCAGCCGTTCCATGGAAGCACTGATGATTTGATGGGAGCCGTATTGTAAATAAGCCCCAAATGGTGACGGATTATCCCGGCGCAGACGGGAAAAGAAGGTGTACGGCGGGCAGTGGCTCTGGACATGAAACGTACTGGTGAAATTCGTTACGTAAACGTCGCCGGCGACGATATAATCCCTGAGCTTTTTCAAAGCCCTTTGATAATCTTCACGAGTACTGTCGGGTTGGACGGTTATAGCATATCGGGGATTTTCGCCAGTACGTGGAAAGGACCTTTCCTGAAGGCGAGTCCGGATTTTTTCTTTCATCTGTGCTAAGAGAGCCTCGGCTGGCATTGTCTGCCCATTGGCGGCAAACCATACGGTATGGCTTTGCCGATGTTCGATGATGAAGAAATCGTAAAAGACCCAATTCATATCGGGAAGGGGAAAGGCAGGGGCGTGGCGGGACTTCATTCCATGGCGTGCCAGTCCGTAGTCATACCTGACATAGCCAATGGCCCCAGCCGTCAAGGGCAGGTCTGTCGGATTGGCCTGGTAATGCTTTTTCAAATAGGCTTTGAGGTACGTTTCAGCCGTTCCTTCACGAGCTTTTCCATCAATCTTCAGCTGGCCTTGTTCTACGCTTACCCTATGATAGGGCATGAGGCCGATGATGGAATAACGCCCCAAGTGGTTGGTCAGCGACGAATCGAGGAAAACGGCATCTCTTTCATCGGCAAAGAGGGCGAAGAGCTGGCTGGCCGTATAGGGAAAGGGGGAATGGCAGATGAGCGGCTCAGTCATGACAGTCACCTGCTTTCTCCAGGCTGGATTCGGCCAAGCGGCAAAACATTGTTATCAGTTCCCTGCCATATTCGGATAAGACGGCTTCGGGATGGAACTGCAACCCATAGAGCGGCAGGCTGTGGTGGGATAAGGCCATGACTGCGCCGTCATCGCTGACAGCGTCTATAGCATAAGCGGCGGGCAGCGTTTCCCCTTGGACCACCAGCGAATGATAGCGCGTAACCTGGAAGGTTTCCGGCAGCCCCCGAAAGAGGCCCCGGCCACGATGGTGAATCGCCGTGACTTTCCCATGCATAGGGCGTTTCCCACGGGTGACGACAGCCCCGGCGGCATAAGCTAGAATCTGCATCCCCAGGCAGACGCCCAAGATGGGCAGGGTGCGGCAGAAAGCGTGGACGATGGACAGGGAATGGACGGCGTCTTCCGGCCTTTTCGGCCCAGGTGAAATAATCAGTCCCTGCGGTTTCAAGGTGGCAATCTCAGCCGGGCTTATCTGGTCACAGCGGTAAACCCTTACGTCGTGTCCCGTTTCAGCGAATAAATCGGCTAGATTGTAGGTAAAAGAATCATAATTGTCGATGAGCAGATACATACGCCCTCCTTTATACAAAAAAAGGATAACGACGGCAGTCCAAAAACTGCACAGTCGTTATCCTTATAGGTCCGTAAACTGTGGACTGAATCAGTATAGCACATTTTTACAAATTGCGGTATACTAAGAAAAAAAGAAATGAGGGGGATTCGTTATGCGAAATTTAGAAAAGAAACTGCGCGCCGCTATCGTACAGGCTGCGCCTGTATTTTTCGATAAACAGGCGACGCTGCAGAAGGTCGTCCATCAAATCGAAGAAGCCGGTCGGAATGGGGCACAGCTCATCGTCTTTCCGGAGTCGCTGGTCCCATGTTATCCCTATGGCCTGACTTTCGGCTTTACTATCGGCAGCCGGTCGGATGCTGAACGGGCAGACTGGAAACGCTATTACGACCAGGCCGTCGTCGTCCGTGAAGACCTGCAGGACATCGCCGCTGCGGCTCAGGCCGCTGGGGCTTATGTCAGCCTGGGCATTACCGAACGGGACGAGACGACGTATTCCCTGTATTGCAGCAACGTCATCTTTGCGCCGGACGGCACACTGGCCGCCCATCACCGGAAAATCAAGCCGACTGGGTCAGAACGCTATATCTGGGCCGATTCCCATGACCCGTCGACATATTTCCCCATTGTCCAGACACCGTGGGGGCCCATGGGTTCGCTCATTTGCTGGGAAAATTACATGCCCCTGGCCCGGACGGCCCTGTACCAGAAAGGCGTCAGCCTCTATCTGGCACCGAATACCAATGACAACCCGGAATGGCAGGATACGATCAAGCATATCGCCATCGAAGGGCGCTGCTACGTTTTCAACGTCGACCAGTATTTTACCAAGGACATGTATCCGGCAGACCTGGTTGAAAGCGAAGCCGTATCTAAGCTGAATCAGGGGACCTGCCGCGGCGGCAGCTGCATCATCGACCCGTGCGGCCATTACGTTACCGAACCCGTCTGGGACCAGGAAGCCATCATCTACGCCGACCTGGACCTGGACCAAGTCATCCTGCGCCACATGGAATTTGACGCCGCCGGCCACTACACCCGGCCGGATATCCTGGAACTCATCGTACATGAGTAGGGATGGTGTCACGTGAAGGTTTCTGCCATCATGCGAGGCCACGTTCTCTTTTATGTTTGAAGTTTGATGTATGATGTTTGAGGCGATTGCTTTAAATTTAAAACCATCCGCTAACCACTAGCTACTAACCACTTAAAAAAGCTTGTCGCACATGCGACAAGCTTTTTTTTACCGCCGCAACATGAGGTATTTGAATTTGATTCGCTTCAGGCCCGTGGCTTTCCAGAAGTTGCGGGCCATTTTTTCGGAAATGATGTAAAACGCTGGGATGAGGAGCAACCCGCAGAGGGTAGCGAAGGTCATGCCGCCGACGACGGCGACGCCCATGCCGCAGCGGGCTCCGGCACCGGCCCCGCTGGCAAAGGCCAGGGGCAGGCAGCCGATGATGGCCGTAAAGGCCGTCATGAGGATTGGCCGCAGGCGCAGCTTGGATGCGATGACGACGGCTTCCATCGGGTCGATGCCCTTGTCGACGCGCTCTTTGGCGAACTCGACGATGAGGATGGCGTTCTTAGCTGCCAAGCCGATAATCATGATGACGCCGATTTGCATGTAGACACTGTTCAAAAAGCCGCTCGTGTTGGCATTGAACAAAGTTGCCAGCTGGCGGATGATGTATTCTGAGCCGACGGCTCCAAAGATACCCGTCGGTACAGTGAATAAGACGGCGAACGGCATGGACCAGCTTTCATAGAGGGCCGCCAGGCAGAGAAAGGCAAAGACCAGAGCCATAATCAGGATCTTCGTCGTTGAACTGGACGAGGTGCTTTCTTCGCGGCTCTGGCCGGACCATTCAATGGTCATCCCCGTCGGCATGACGCTCTTGGCCGCTTCTTCGGCCGCTGCCATGGCTTCGCCAGAACTGTAGCCGCTGGCAGCACTGCCTTGGATGGTGACGCTGCGGACGCCATTAAACCGGGTGATGGACGACGGCCCGGTGGTCATCGAACTGGTCAGCAATGTGTCGAGGGGAACCATTTTTCCTGACGACGATTTGACAGAAATGAACTTCAAGCTGTCTGCCTGAGAACGGTACGACGTGTCGGCCTGGACGATGACCTTGTACGACCGGCCGAACTGGGTGAAGTCATTGACCGACGAACCGCCGAAGTTGGTCTGGAGCGCTGTGAAAACGTCAGACAGTTCAATGCCCAGGTTCTTGATCTTTTCGCGGTCTACCGTATAAGCGACGCTCGGCGTATTGGTGGCGTAACTCGTGCGGACACCGGATAATTCCGGCCGCTGGGAGCAGGCAGCGACTACCTGATTGGCTGCGTTGCCCAGTTCCGTATCGGACAAGCCCGTATTATCCATGAGCTGCATGGTCCAGCCGCCTTCCTGGCCCATGCCGGGCAGGGACGACGGATTAAAAGCCGCTACGCGGGCTTCGGGATGGTTGGGAACGACGGTTTTATTGAATTTGGCAATAATCGATTCGGCGCTGAGGTCGTTCGATTGGCGGTCATCCCAATTTTCCAGCGCGACATAGAGATTGCCCGTATTCGACGTGGAACCGCCGGCGTGGGTCATGACATCTTTGACGCCAGGAATCTGCCGCGTCTCTTCCGCTGCCGCGTCGACGGTCTTGATGGTCTGATTCAAGGAAGTCCCTTCGGGCATTGTGATGCTGGCCATGAAGTACCCCTGGTCTTCATCGGGGACGAACGTCGACGGCAGGACCTGGTAGCAGATGCCCATGAGGCCCGTGACCAGGATGAGGAAAACAGCGGCATATTTCAGATGACGGATCATCCAGCCGACTTTCCCCGTGTAGCGGTCCTTGAAATGGTCGAAAGCCCGGTTGAACCCGCGGAAGAAGGCTCCCAGCGGCCCGGCCTGGATGGCCTTATCATCGGGCTTCAGGAGAATGCCGCATAAGGCTGGCGTCAAGGTCAGGGCGACGAAAGCCGAAATGACGACGGAAATGGTGATGGTCACGGCGAACTGCTTGTACAGGACGCCAGTGACACCGCCGATGAATGCGACGGGAATGAAAATCGAAGCCAAGACGGCTGTCGTAGCGATGATGGGCCCTTGGACTTCTTTCATGGCTGCTTCCGTCGCATCCTTAGCAGACAGTTTATCCTTGGACATATGCTCTTCAACGTTTTCGATGACGACAATAGCGTCGTCGACGACCAGGCCGATGGCCAAGACCATGGCGAACAGGGTCAGCGTATTGATGGTGAAATCGAGGATTTTGAAAGAAGCAAAAGTACCGACGATAGAAACGGGAACGGCCAGGACTGGGATAAGCGTCGTCCGCCATTTCTGCAGAAAGACGAAGACGACGAGGATGACCAGGAGCAGCGATTCGACGAAGGTATCTTTGACTTCGTTAATCGAAGCGTTGATGAAATTCGTATTGTCCATGACGATGGTATAATCCAGGTCAGGCGGGAATGTTTCCTTAGCCTGGTCCAGGACCTTCTTGACTTCCGTAATCGTATCTAAGGCATTGGCGTCACTGGAAAGCTGGATACCGAAGCCGATACCGGTCTTCCCGTTGATCTTGGAGTTGCTGCTTTCGTTCTGCGTTCCCGTCTGGATGTTGGCTACATCCTTGAGGTAGACGAATTGGCCGTTTGAAGCCGATTTCAAGATAATATTGCCGAATTGTTCCGGCGTCGTCAATTGGCCTTCGACTTTAGCGCTGTATTGCTTTTCCTGTGTGGCCGGAGCCGGCAGGCTGCCAATGGTCCCGGCCGGAGCCGACATATTCTGTTCTTTGATGGCCGAGACGACGTCCGATACAGTCAGGCCGCGTTCAGCCAGTTTTTCCGGATTGAGCCAGACGCGCATGGCATAGCTGGAACCGAAGGTATTGACGTTGCCGACGCCGTCGATGCGCTGGATTTTATCGAGCAAGTAAATATCGGCGTAATTCTTGAGGAAAGCCTGGTTATACGTTCCGTTCGGCGAATAGAGGTTGGCCATGAGGACCATGTCGCCTGACGACCTGCGAACGGTCAGCCCCTGGGTCTGTACGTCGCTGGGCAGGCTGTTCTTGGCCAGATTGGCGTCGTTCTGGACGTTGATGGCATCTGTATTGCCGTCACTGTCCAAGCTGAAAACGACAGACAGGCTATACGAGCCGTCGTTGCTCGACGTCGAGGACATATAAGACATATCGTCGACGCCTTTGAGCTGGTCTTCGATGACTTGGGCGACAGTCTGATTGACGATCGTCGCATTAGCGCCGGTGTACGTCGTACTCAGATTGACTGTCGGCGGCGAAATCTGCGGATACTGGGCAATCGGTAAGGAGAGGAGGGATAAGGCCCCCAAGATGACGATAATAATGGAAATGACGATGGCGAAAATTGGCCGCCGGATAAAGAAACTAGACATGAAGCGCCTCCTTATTTAGCCGTAAGCGATACCGATGAGGTAGAAGAAGCATCATTGGCGGTCAAGGACAGACCTAATTCGTCAGCTGTCGTCATAGTGACGTCCAGATCTTGGCCTTCCTTCAAATTGCTCAAGCCTTCAACGACGACGACATCATCCTTGTCGAGGCCGCTCTTGACGATATAGTAGCTGCCGACCTGGTCGCCTAAGGTGACGACGCGGGCGACTGATTTATTATCGGAACCGACGACAATAACGAAGGACTGGTCCAGGACTTGTTGTACCGCACGCTGAGGGACGAGGATGGCATCCTTCAAAGGCTGGCCTTCCATAGTGACGCGGGCGAACATCCCCGGCAGGAGAACGCCATCGGCATTATTGAAGAGGGCCTTGACCGTAATCGTCCCCGTACTGTCCGAGACTTCCCGGTCGAACTGGTATGATGTTGAGATTTCGTCGTATTTCTTGCCGTTGCTCAAGGTCAGGGATGCCGTCGGCGGCGTATGGTCTTCCGGCTCATTGGCATCCTGGGCATTGGCCATGCGGAAGTTCAGGAATTCATTTCTCTTCAACATATTTTAAATCATATTATAAGTGTATCATGGAAAAGAAAAGGCAACATGCCTAAATGTTAAAAATTAGGTGGCGCCTTTTTTTCGATAAGCCACGAAATATATATGTTTTATCATAATTATATGACAACCAAACGCGTCATGCGATTTTATTGCCATTGGCTACCAATTTGAAGCGCAGGCCCAGGACTTCGGCAGCCCGCTTGCACATGAGCATGCGCTGGGAAAAGATTTCAAAATAATCAATCATAGAACAAATCGATTCATCGAGCTCGATGTTCAAAGTAATGACTTTCTTGTGCGTATCGACGTGGAGCTTTGAAGACAGGGCCGCATAATTGACGCAGTCGTGCTTGTCGAAGGTTTCCGGCACGGTGTTGCGGACGCGGTCCCGGCGGACATCGCTCTTGTCGGCTAGGATTAGGGCGGCCGAAATCGGGTCGAAAGCGATGCCACTCCGTTCATCGTGCTGACCGATAGCCGAGATGAATGTATGAAACGCGTAAATACTGGATAAAAAAACGGTGCAGGATTTTACTGTTTTGTATCGAATTAATAAATAGAGCGGTTCGCAGTGAGTCAAGAGAGTACGGAATAGGAGATGACCGGAATGGATGAATATGAAAAGCTTAAAGAACTCTACGAGCATATGATGGTTGTCCGTAAAGACAGCCGGCAGCATATTCAGGAGTTATGTGTAGCCTTGGATAATGGATTGTGGTTTCCGGAACGTCAGCAGCAAGCTGTCCGGGACGATTTGCAAGCACTGAGCCAGGCCCAGGATGCGCTATGTCAGGCCCTGGCACAGGTCCAGATTGCGACGGCCGATAAAGCCGATGAATTAGGGGAACGGATTGAAGCTTGGCATCGGGAACAGGAAAACCGCGAGGCCATGAAAGCCATGGTACATCAATTGGAAGGCATATTCGACGTGGCCTATGTGGGAACCGATGAGTCCATAGCCAGCCAGTTCCGCCAGATGCAGGGCGATGTCAAGGCCTTGTTGGGCCTGTCCCTGACCTTCGACGAACTATCGGCACGGGCAGAAAAATATATCCGCTTCCTGGAAGCCGTCCACTTCGACGGCCCCCTCTTGGACCGGGACCTGGCCGATTCCCTGCGCAGCCAGTTCGGCGGCGATATCAGCCTGGCCTGCATCTATCATGATTTCCGCTTGACAGAAGGGCAGTCGGCTGCGGCTCCCGAGGAACCAACACCCGTACCGTCCCTTGAAAAGGCGACTTCAGCGCCGGCTATGCCTGATGGCATGACTTTGGTTCAACAGAAGCCCTTGCGTGCTAAATTGAAAGGGGCTAAATCCTTTACCCATGACATCCAGCAATTTGCCGAACAGACCGAAGGGATGGCTATCTTCTGGCTCATGGCCCTCTGTTTCCATGATTTTGTCGGGGAAGGGGAAGAAGCTCGGCTGTCGAGGGGCTTGCAGGAACAGCAGAAAAGAATGGGCGCCGATACGTTTGAAAACAGTCTCCAAGCCATCCGCAGCCGCTTCCTGGACTGGGGCCTGGCCGCCAAATATCAGTGGGGAACGCAGCCCTTTTACCGGCTCACGCCAGAGACGTATGACGTCTTGAAGCGCGACAAAGTGCGCAAATATTTCGACATCCCATATTTTACGAGAATGCCGGACTGGACCTGTTTCAGCCGCTTATATGAAATGGAGCGCTTCGTCCTTCAGGTATTGGATCACAGTCCCTATGAAATAGCCTTTTTCAGGGCTCAGCGCCAAGCCTTTTTTGGCTATGTGATTTTTGGGAAGTCCTTTGGGAAGTCCATGGTGGTCGATGATGGAACCTTCCTGCCGGCATACCTCCTCATCAGGCCACCCTTTTCGGAAGCCGAGCTGGAAGCCGATCAGAAAGACTTCCAGTACCTGGCGAAATCGACGGCTGTCAAGCTGCTTCTGACCGATTCCCGGGAATACGCCAAGCCCTGGATGACCCGTTTCGGGACCGAAGATATCTATGTGGCCTTGACCCATCCCGATGAAAAGGGGGATTTTCTCTTTTCGTCAAAAGGCGAAGTCCTGACGGCTGATGACCTCTTTGCCGTAGCTGTGAAGAAAGCCGAAGTGGATATCCCCGATTGCCTGGATATCCGGGAAAAGACGCAGAAAATGCTGTTCCTCAATGAACATGTCGCGGAAGTCCCGGATTTGGATGGGCCGGATGAATCCGATGCACCTGGAGTACCGGAAGAACCGGAAGAAGCCCAGCCAGAATCGGTACCGTCAGAAGAAGCAGTTCCTGACTCGACGGCTGATGCAGTCACGGATAGGGCCGACGCTTTGCAGTCCTTCTGCCAGCTGCTCCAGAAAGGCCATCGGGCCGAAGGCAGTTTCTGGCTCCATGCCCTGGCCAGCACGGCTGGTCCTGACGAAGAATCTTGGGACGCTTTGTCTGATGAAATCGCCTATATCCTCGACGATCCGCTGTATGACCCGGCTGCCCATTCCGACGGCTTCGATTTCTGGGATTCCATGATTTCCCTGCCGGCCATCGAAATGGGCCAGTCCCGGGATGTCCTGAATGCTGCCGCCATGGTCCGCGCCTTTTTTGCGCCGGCTGAACCGAAAGGCTACTTACTGAGCAAGACGTGGAGCCGCATCAATGAAGAACCGAATGAAGCCTTTACAGTCATTCCGGTGTTGAAACAATTTGTATCCTTATGCAAGAACTTTGCCGATACCCAAGGTATGTCCTTGGCCTATGGTCTGCAGCAGCACGCATCGGACCGCCAGCCTGTCGATCTCGATGGGGCCCGTCAGGCCGTAGCCGAACAGTACCAGGCCCTGTGCATGGATGAACGGAAACCGTCGCCCCATCCCCGGCTGCGGGGCCTGCGCTCCCAGTTATACGGCGGTCATGGGCAGGTCGTCCCATATTTTAAAGACGTCGACGCCTTCAGCCTTACGGAACTCAGCGATTTCTGCAATACTTTCCTCAACACGCCCTTGACGGCGGATACGCCAGTAAATCGGATTGAAGACCGCCTGGTCAATGAAAATAAGGTAAAAGAATATTTGGACGGCGTCTGGTTCAGCATTCCCGTGGGCGAACGAAAGAACGAACGCTTCCTGGGAAAAGATGCGACGCAGCAAATCAAATTGATCAAGAAATCCGTGCTCATCCTTTGCCGCTATATCCTGGCCAAACAGGCGGCACAGCATGAGCAGAACCAGCATGGCCTTTCACCAGACGTCTTGGCGCAGCAGCGGCAAAAAGGGTTGGATCTGTTACAACAGGCCCAAGCGGAGCTGGCCGGACAGACCGTAGATACCGTGATGGATGAGCTGGCGAAAGCCGTGCTTCAGGCCTTATTGAACGACTTGACCCGGCAGTTCCAGGGCTGTTCCAGCGGCGAACCTTACTATGCCCCTTTACTAAAAGCCAACGCCTTTGAACTGGATTCGGATTATCTGCCCGACTTGACGCCAGACTACGACGGGGAATACCCGCTCGTCCCGCGCTTGCAGCGGTATATCCAGGCACGCTTGTCCCAAACGGCGGACCTTTCCTGGCAGGAAGCATATCATCAGGCCGTCCGTTGTTACAATCTGGGATTGGCCAAAGAAATCGCCGGCCTGGACGATACAGTGAAACGCATCGGCAAATGGGACCTGGTCTTGCAGAACGGGATACAGTACGCCGGAGACGATACGGAAAGTTACCGGAGCGACGTCGAATTAGCCGCTAATTATGGCAAGATCATCGGTAAGGAACGGATGGAACATTATTTTTCCGTAGCCGATACCGCCCGGAGCCACTTCAAAAAGACCCAGAACTTTGCCCTGTATAAGGACTTGCTCCAGAGCTGCCTGAAACACATCGATGAAGAAGCGGAACCGCGCCGTCAGAGCGTGCAGCGCGAATTGGACCAGTTCCGCTCCCAAATCCAGGAGGAAGACTTGTCCTGGCTGGACCCGATTCAGGCCTGGCTCGACCATGGCAACCTGACCATTGTCGAAGACTACCTGCACCGCTGTGCTCACAAGAGCCCTCGTGAAATGAAGCTCATCCTGAATTATCAAGGTGATTTCGGCCTGAAGACGTTCACGCAATTCTTGGAACAGTACCAGGCCGGATTCGATTTGTGCAACAAGAATAAAAAATTATCTCTAAAGAATATTTATGACCAGAAACCGGGAATCCGCAATAAACGGGTCCATGACCGCCTAAACCGCAAGGAAAAGGACGGCCTCGACTTCGTCGAAGCCTGGTCGGCTGAATCCAGCGCCTCCGGCAAATCGATGAAGCCCTTGTTAGAGGGCCTGGGATATGGGAACATCGCCGATATCCAGGTCAGCCGGGCCGAAAAGAATTGTACCTGTTACAGTGTGAAGTTCGAAAAGAATCCGCCCCGGTTCCACCATCCCTTTGCCGTCTTTGGCAGCGGCGCCTACTACAATGGGCTGAATGTCGTCCTCTTCCGGGGCAGCCACACGCCGCAGAGCATCGTCAATGAAATATCCCAGCTCAGTGTAGCCAAAGAAAAGGGGACCCTCTTTTTCCTAGACTCCGCCCTGACCCTTTCGGATCGGCGCGAATTGGCCAGACTCATGAAGACCAACCTGGATATGCAGAACGTCTTGGTCCTGGACCGGGTCCTGGCCCTGTACCTGACGCATTTTGAAAAGAACGACCGCAACGATAAGCTGCTGGCCCTGGCCTTGCCCTTTGCCTATGTCCAGCCCTTCATCAGTGAAGCCCGGATTCCGCCGGAAATGTTCATTGGCCGGTCGGCTGAATTGGCAGCCATCCAGGACATGGCCGGCCCGGTCTTCGTCTATGGCGGCCGGCAGCTGGGCAAGAGTGCCCTCTTGCGGCAGACCCGCTACCTGGTCCACCATCCGGAACAGGGGAACTATGCCATTTACCTCGACATCAAGAACAAAGATGGCGACGCTGTCTTAGGCGATACGTGCGACGAACTCCGGCGGGCAGGCATCCTGAACAAACATGTCCGGACGTGGGATGAACTGGGGCGGAGCTTGAAAGACCTGTGGTCACAAGGAAAGAAAAACATCGACAAGCTCATGATCCTCTATGACGAATCGGACCATTTCCTCGTCGATGCGGCGGCTCAGCAGAACCGTCCTATTGAAGTGCTAAAGGACATCCGCGACTACGTGCCGGGCCATTTCAAATTCATCTTTGCCGGCCTGCACAACGTCATCCGCTTCGACCGGAGACAGTTAGGCGATAATACGGTCTTCGCCCAGCTGGACCACCTGGTCGTCAAGCCCTTCGGCTACCTGGAAGCGAACGAACTCCTCTTAAAACCGCTCAGCTACCTGGGTTTTGAAATCCGCAACCAGGATATCATCAGCACTATCCTGGCCCAGACCAATTACTTCCCGGGACTGATCCAGTATTACGGCAAGAACCTCGTCGAAAGTATCCGCAGCCAATACAAGAACCAGCTCTTCACGGACTGCAATACGCCGCCTTATCCATTGGATGAAAGCTACTTGAAAGACTTGCTGAAGGACGAAAAATTCCGGCAGAAAATCGATGACCTGTTCATGATTACCCTGGAACTGGATGCGGACAATTACTATGCCATCATCGCCCTCGTCGTCGCCTATCAGTACCAGTATGAACAGCAGCGGGTCGTGCCGGTCACCCTCGACACCATCCGGGATGTGTGCGCCGTTTACGAAGTCCATAAAATCGCCGACATGCGGGATGAACAGCTCCAGGCCCTGATTGATGAAATGACCGATTTGAACATCCTCCATCAGGAAGAAGGCGGGAAGGGCTATGTCTTCAACCGCTACAACTTCTACATGATGATGGGCGATTGGGACGATATCGAAAGGAAGCTGAGAGAATATGGAAACGCGTGAATGGAATGAAGGAGCCGGCGATATCTGGTGGCGTGAAGTCGCCGGACCTCATAAATATGTCAAGGAAATCGCCAGGGCCATCCTGGACCAGCAGTGCCTGGCCATGGATGCCGACTTAGATGATGACGTGTTCACGGAATCCCTGAAAGACCGCATTTCCAGCTATGACTGTGACTGCCATTACGTGCGCATCGCTGCCGATGATTTTGACGATGTCAATGCCTTTACAGCCTTCATCGCCCAGCAATATGCACCCCAGTTTCGCTTCGACCCCTTAGATGAATCGCCGCTGACCAGCCTGATCCGTCAGTCCGGGCTGCAGCATTACGTCTTTTTTGTCGATTCCGCTT
>ULRW01072157.1_pt1 | contig 15110 bp, 9 predicted proteins | sample 1955581 | NCBI WGS metagenome assembly ULRW01 (sample SAMEA4835687, study PRJEB28245) | human gut metagenome | biome: gut microbiome; material: fecal sample | place: Denmark | collected 2008 | reverse complement strand
TGACGCCGGATATTGTAGCCCAGCGCTGCCGCAGCCTGATCGAGCTTGGCGGCAGCTGCCTGCGGTGCGAAGTAACCTGCTATGTGACCCACAGCGTTTCCTGGCACACCGCAGCCGCCCAGCGCGAAGCCATGGAGCAGCGCGACCGCCAGAACATTACCCGCCGCGGCGAATTGATTTTGGAAACTGACCAGCTCGGTCCCCACAACGCAGCGCAGTATTCTTTGGATGTTGCCAAACTGGAACAGCTGTTCGCTCAGGGCAGCGTACCCGCCATTACCAACCTGATTCGTAAGGATCTTTCCACCCTTGCGGAGGAGAAAATGCTTTCTCCCGCGCTGATGCAGCAGATTCACCAGGATTTCCAACAGGTTTTATACAGCGTGCTCAGCGCCAACGAGATACAAGCACACGAACTGTTCCGCGATGATGCCTGTGTACGGTTAAACCAAACCGCAGAAAGCTCCATTATGAACATGATCAAGTGGGTCAGCGTTGCCGCCGACCGTGCAGTGCGTACCATCCGGGAAACACACCAGGTCAACAGCATTGCGGGCAAGATCCGCCAATACTGCCAGGAACACTTTGCTGAAAAGATTTCCAACCGCGAAATTGCTGATGCCGTTTACCTGACGCCGGATTACGCCAACCGCGTATTCAAAGACGCTTATGGTCTGTCTATCAAGGAGTACTTGACCGACCTGCGAATGCAGAAAGCTCAGCTGCTGCTGCGTGATGAAGCTAACACCATCAGCGAAGTAGCTGCCCAGGTGGGCTTTGATAATTTTTCGTACTTTTCCACCCAGTTCAAAAAATATACCGGTCTGACCCCCAATGAGTGGAAGCGCCAAAACGGGTAAATTATCGAAACATTCGCTCTATAAAGCAATAAAATAGCAAGCGCATCATCGCTGGTTTTCCTCTTCTCAGGGGATCCATGTGCAACATAAAGCGCTTGCTATTTTCATTTTACTTTTTTTCCGTTAACTCTTTCAACAATGCCCGGCACCCAATGTTGACATCCTGCCAGGTGGCTTCAAAATCACCGGTATACCACGGGTCAGCCACATCGCCGCTTTGCCCGGCGTGCGCCAGCAGCAGCGAGCACTTTCCTTCCGGGTCGCCGCCGCAAATGCGGGCCATGTTGCTCAGGTTCATCCGGTCCATTCCGATCAGGTAACCAAACTCCTCATAATCCTTGCGGGTCATCTGCCGGGCCGCATGTCCATCGCAGCGGATGCCATGCTCCGCCAGTTTGCGTTGGACCGGTGGATACACCGGGTTGCCCAGTTCTTCCCGGCTGGTTGCTGCGGAAGCAATCACGAACTCATCTTCCCGCCCCGACTGTCGCACCAAGTCTTTCATCACATACTCTGCCATCGGGCTACGGCAGATATTGCCGTGGCATACGAATAATATTTTTGTCATCCCGTCATATCCTTTCAAACATCTCGAAGCCGCAATATTACTGTAATCCGTTATTTCATTTTTTCTTTTCAATCTTGTCCCCAAATTACGCATTTTTCCATAAATTTCCACTCAAGTTACTGGCAAATGGTGTAATATGTAATACATGGTATAGCAGCTGCAGTAAACCTCCGCCTGTTTATCCCGGCATTCTTCTTGCCCCGCCCGCCGCCAAAAGCTGCCTACAGGATACCACACGCAGCGCTAAATCACAACCAGATTCCCTGCACTGCCCCGTTTTCTGCAAAATTCTCTTGCAAGGTTTCGCACCGCCAACTATAATGTATTTATATATTATAAGTAAAGGCGCATGGCACAGCCGTTTTCCGGGCTTGCCGGGTGCTTTGGATTCCAAACAGAAAGGGGGCCGCCCGATGCCTCGCATTGCCGTGGTGGATGACCAGCCGGATATGCGGCAGCAGCTGTGCAGCATGATTGACCAATACAGCCGCGAGAACAACTGTATGCTGGAAGTTACCGCTTTTTCGGACGGTGCCCAGATCATAACCAACTATTGCAAGGGGTTCGACATCATCTTTCTGGATATTGAAATGCCGGAGCTTGGCGGCATGGACGCTGCCGAGCGCATTCGCACGGTGGATCCGGATGTGGTGCTGGTGTTCGTTACCAACATGGCGCAGTACGCTATTCGCGGGTATGAGGTCGACGCCCTGGATTTTGTGCTCAAACCGGTCAATTATTACCAGTTCAGCACCAAGCTGGCCCGCGCTTTGCAGCGGGTGCAGCGCCGCAAAGGCGGGCAGATTGCATTACAGACCGCTGGGGGCGTGCAGCTGCTGAACACCGAGGACATCTACTGGCTGGAAACGCGGGACCGTATGCTGCATTACCATACCTCCACCGGGGTATGGTCCGTGCGTTCCAGCCTGCAAAATGCTGAAAAGCAGCTGGCCCCCTACCACTTTGCCAAATGCAACCAGTGTTACCTTGTCAATCTGCGGTATGTGCGGGCGGTCCAGAACGATATGGTCCAGGTTGGGGAGGACCGGCTGGAGATCAGCCGCCGCCAGCGGGCTGCCTTCCTGGCTGCGGTCGCCGCCTATGTTGGGGGTGCCATGTAATGCTGCCAAATCTCCAACAATTTCTTTCTCTTCTTGTCTGTGGGATACAGCTTTGGGGCGCAGCACTGACCTACTGGCTCCCGCTCCGGCACTCGCCGCACTTTTGGCAGCGGGCGCTGCTTTGCCTGATTCCCTCAATTCCCCTTTCCACATTTTTATTATGGGCGGATCACACGCCTTCCTCGCTGTTCCTGCGGGCGGGGGCGTATATTCTGTTTTGTATGTGGATGATTTTCGCTTCCCACAGCTGCACCCAGTTGGACTGGTCCGGCGCCAATTATTGCGCCATCTGGGGAATTTTGAGTGCCCTGACGACATTTGAGTTATGGCAGCTTCTTGTCTGGTGCCTGGCACAGGTAAACATATTCCTGCCATTGGATCAGCCCTCTGCTTTGCTGCTGCAACTGCTGTTTTTTGCCGCTGCGTACTGCCTGCTGCGGGTAACTGTTGCCCATTCCATGCCATATGAAGGCAGCTACCACATCGGTCCCCGCCAGCAAATCAGCGCTATTATTCTGGGCGGCATGTTCGTTCTGCTGTTTTTAACAATGCAGACCGTCACCAACACCGGAGTATCACGGGAAACTTCTATCTTCGTTGTTGTCCCCCTGGCACTCTGCCAGCTCTACTGCATCACCCTTTTATATTTGCAGACTGAGCTGTTCAAAAAGGCGGCCATGGAAAAAGAGATGAACTCGCTGAACATGCTGTATGAACGCCAGCGCCAGCAGTATCAGGTGGCCAAGCGGAACGTACAGATCATCAACCGCAAATGCCATGAGCTGAAAGTTCAGATCGCTGATCTGCGCCGCATGGCCCCCAACGCCGCGCTGCAGCAGAGCCTGAACGAAGCCGAAGCCGCCGCCCGGCAGTATGACGCCAGCACCCAGACCGGCAGTGAGGTTTTGGATGTTGTGCTGACCGAAAAGAGCATGCTGTGCGAAGCCCACCACATCAGCATCAACAATGTAGCGGACGGTACCTGCCTGCACTTTATGGATCCGGCCGATCTGTACGCTCTGTTTGCCAACGCACTGGATCATGCCATTGAGTTGACCCGCAAGCTGCCGGAGCCGGAAAAGCGGATGATTGACCTGCTGGTCTGCAGGCGGCAGGGGTTTGCTGTTCTGAATATCATCAGCGCGGTGCCCGATGGCCCGGATCCTGGCCGCGAAACCTGCGATGAGTTAAAGATCGTCAAGCGCATTATCCAGAAGTACAATGGTTTTTTGACTACCGAATCCAACGGTGGATTTTTTGCGATAAAAGCCGTTTTCCCGGTCCAATAAAGTTCCCTCAAAATTTCAGGTATAAGATTTACGCCCTTGCATTTGTACATATTGCACAAATGCAAGGGTTATTTTTTTGTCAGGCAAAAACCGTTTATTCCACGCAAGTGACCGATTATGCAAAACCCATTGCGACATTTTTCGCTGTTCGTTACAATAATAACAGCAAAAAGAAAGGATGGCTGCGCCATGCGAGAAATTACCAAAATCATGAAGGGTTGGGAATTCACCGGCCCCGACGGCACCACCACAACGGTGGACCTGCCGCACACCTGGAACGCCCGCGACGGTCAGGACGGCGGCAATGACTACTGGCGCGGCACCTGCATCTACCGCACCCGTTTCGCTGCTCCCCAGTTTAACACCGCCTCCCATCAGGTCTGGATTCAGTTTGACGGCGTCAACGCCAGCGCCCATGTGGTTCTAAACGGCTCCCCCGTCTGCAACCACGACGGCGGCTACTCCACCTTCCGCGCCAACATCACCGAACTGCTGCGGGATGAAAACGAGCTGACCGTGGAAGTCGACAACAGCAAAAACGACCGCGTTTACCCCCAGAAAGCTGACTTCACCTTCTATGGCGGCATCTACCGCGATGTCAGCCTGATGGTGGTCAGCAAGAACCACTTCACCCTGGATTACTTCGGCGGCCCCGGCATCCGCATCACCCCCACTGTGCAGGGCGCAGATGCCAGCGTTCAGGTTACCACCTGGCACGACGGCGAAGGCGAAGTGAGCATTGAGTTGCTGGACGCTGCCGGCAACACCGTTGCCACCGGCAAAGGCCCCGACATCACCCTGACCATCTTCAACGCACACCTGTGGAACGGCGTTAAGGATCCGTACCTGTACAGCTGCAAGGCCCGTCTTGTGGTGAACGGCACGGTGGAAGATGAGACCACCACCCGCTTTGGCGTGCGCAGCTTCAAGGTTGACCCCAAGAAGGGCTTCTTCCTGAACGGCAAGTCTTACCCGCTGCACGGCGTTTCCCGCCATCAGGACCGCAAGGGCCTGGGCAACGCCATCACCCGCGAGATGCACGACGAAGACATGGCCCTGATCAAAGAGATCGGTGCCAACACCATCCGCCTGGCTCATTATCAGCACGACCAGTACTTCTATGATCTGTGCGACGAGGTCGGCATGGTTGTTTGGGCCGAGATCCCCTACATCAGTGAGCACATGCCCAACGGCCGCGAGAACACCATCAGCCAGATGAAAGAGCTGATCATCCAGAACTACAACCACCCCTGCATCGTCTGCTGGGGCGTTTCCAACGAGATCACCATCTCCACCAAGGACAAGAAGGACATGCTGGATAACCACCGCCAGCTGAACGACCTGTGTCACGAGATGGACAAGACCCGCCTGACCACCCTGGCCTGCTACGCCATGTGCGGTCCCTTCAACCGTTCGGCCCACATTACCGATATGGTCAGCTGGAACCTGTACCTGGGCTGGTACGTTCCGGGCTTTATCCTGAACGACCTGTGGATGGGCTTCTTCCATCTCTGCTTCCCCAACCGCCCGTTCGGCTACAGCGAATACGGCGCGGAGGGCATGCCCAATCTGCACAGCACACACCCCCACCGCGGCGACCACACCGAAGAATACCAGGCCAAGTACCATGAGTACATGCTGCGCTGCTTCAAGCGCCACCCCTGGATGTGGGCCACCCACGTTTGGAACATGTTTGACTTTGCTGCAGACGCCCGTGACCAGGGCGGCGAGCCGGGCATGAACCACAAGGGCCTTGTGACCTTTGACCGCAAAACCAAGAAGGACAGCTTCTATCTGTATAAAGCATGGTGGAGCGATGAAGCCTTTGTGCACATCTGCTCCAAGCGCTTTGTGGAGCGCACCGGCAGCACCGCTACCGTAAAGGTTTATTCCAACCAGAGCACCGTTGCCCTGTATGTAAACGGCAACAAAGTAGGCGAACAGACCGGCGAGCATGTTTTCACCTTCAAGGTTCCCCTGAACGGCGAACTGCACATTCAGGCCGTGGCTGGTGACCGCACCGATGAGTCCGTCATCCGCCATGTAGATACCCCCAACCCGGAGTACAAGCTGCACAAGACCAAATCCAAGAGTGCAAACTGGGTATAGTCTATTTTGAACACTCTGTATTTTGTTCTCGCTTAATACAGTTTGTTATAGAGCATTTTCTAACAGGAGGAGAACACAATGAGTAAGAAACCCAAAGTTGGGATGTGGTCCGGCCTGACCGCCGTTACCGCCGTCCTGACCGCAGGCGCCATTGTAGGCACGACGGTTGCGTTCCATTATACGACCACCGTTAATAACTACCTGGACGCCGACACCTACAAGATCATCAAGGGCGACAGCGACGAAGACACTGAGTACTTCAAGAGCGATTTCACCTCTGATGAAGAGCGCGAGTCCTATGAGGCTGAGCTGTGCGCACAGGTTGAAGCCGAAGGCGCAGCCCTGCTGAAGAACGACAACAACGCCCTGCCCCTGGCAAGCGGCGCAAAGGTCAGCCTGTTCGGCCACGGCTCCGTGGACCTGATGTACGGCGGCACCGGTTCCGGCTCCGTTGACACCAGCAAGGCTCCCAACTTCAAGCAGGCTCTGGAAGATCAGGGCATCCAGGTCAACAGCACCCTGTGGGATCTGTATTCTTCTGACGATATGATGAAGAACTACAGCCGCATCACCCCGGCTGCCATCTCCGATACCCTGGAAGCCAACACCCAGTACGCTGTGAACGAAGCTCCCTGGAGCAAGCTGTCCAGCGCCGAGTCCAGCTTTGCTGACTACGGCGATGCTGCTATCGTCGTGTTCTCCCGTTCCGGCGGCGAGGGCGCTGACCTGCCCAGTGGCGAAAACGGCACCAATGATTCCTGGATCAAAGGCCAGGAGGGCGACGGTAACTACCTGGCCCTGTCCGCTGAAGAAAAGGAACTGCTCCAGAACCTGAAGACCCTGAAGGACAACGGCACCTTCAAGAAGATCATCGTTCTGATCAACTCTTCCAACGCCATTGAGATGGATTTCCTGAACCCGGAGATCTGCGGCGAGGATTACGGCATCGATTCCGCTATGTGGATCGGCGACGTGGGCCAGACCGGCATCAACGGTGTTGCCCAGCTGCTGGCTGGCGAGGTTACCCCGTCCGGCAGCCTGGTTGATTCCTACCTGTATGACAACATGGCCAACCCCGCCATGTACAACTTCTACACCCAGGCTTACCCCAACGCAGCAGATTACAACCTGCTGACCGATGGCCCTGATGTGCAGGGTATGTACAGCGTGTATCAGGAAGGCATCTACCTGGATTACCGTTACTACGAGACCCGCTACGAGGACGCTGTTATGGGCACCGGCAATGCCGGCGACTACAACTGGTCCACCACTGTTGCCTTCCCCTTCGGCTATGGCGACAGCTACACCACCTTCGAGTACAGCGATTTCAATGTGACCGAGTCTGCTGATGCTTTCAACGTCACCCTGAAAGTCACCAATACCGGTTCCACCTACTCCGGCAAGGAAACCGTTCAGCTGTACTTCCAGAGCCCCTACACCGATTACGACAAGGCCAACGGCATCGAGAAGGCTTCTGCTGAGCTGTGCGGCTTTGCCAAGACCGATATCCTGGCTCCCGGCGCTTCCGAGACTGTCAACATCACCGTTGACAAGAACGAGCTGCGCACCTATGATGCCAACAACGCCAAGACCTATATTGTTGACGCTGGCGACTACTACTTCACCGCTGCCACCGATGCACACAATGCTGTGAACAACATCCTGGCTGCCAAGGGCTACACCGTTGAGAACACCGATGGCCGCATGACCGCCGATGGCGACGTTGCCCTGACCTACAAGTGGACCAACGCCGCTCTGGACAGCACCACCTACGCCACCAGCGAAAACGGCACTGCCATCACCAACCTGTTTGATGAAGCAGACCCCAACAAGAGCAGCAGCGAACCCGGCGAAGTTACCTGGCTGAGCCGCTCCAACTGGGTTGCCACCTTCCCCACCCAGCCTGTTGTGCTGAACGCAACCCAGACCCTGGCTGATCACCTGGCTTTCACCCGTTACGACGGCAGCAAGGCTGACAGCGTTGAAATGCCCACCCTGGGCGCTGACAATGGTCTGGCTCTGGTTTCCATGATCGGTGCCGACTATGACGATCCCCAGTGGGATACCCTGCTGGATCAGCTGACCTTCAACGAGATGGTCAACACCATCACCCTGGGCTTCCACAACACTGCCGCTATTGAATCCATCGGCAAGACCCGTACCAAAGACGAAAACGGCCCGCAGGGCCTGACCGCAGCACTGACCGGCGGCGCTTCCGCTATGTGCTACACCTCCGAAGACGTTATGGCCGCCACCTTCAACGTTGACCTGATCAACGATGTGGGCCGCTGCATTGGCGAAGACTGCCTGGCCATGGGTTACTCTGGTCTGTATGGCCCCGGCATCAACATGCACCGCACCGCTTACTCTGGCCGTAACTTCGAGTACTATGCTTCTGATCCGTTCGTTGCCGGCACCATCTGCGCTGCCGAAGTCAACGGCATCCAGTCCAAGGGCGTTTACGTTTACCTGAAGCATGTTGCCCTGAACGACTCTGAATCCAGCCGCCGCGGCGTGAACACCTGGCTGAACGAGCAGGCTGCCCGCGAAATCTACCTGGAAGTTGCCGACAAGGCCATCACCGATGGCGGCGCCTGGAGCGTTATGACCGGCTTTAACCGCTGGGGCGCTTACTGGTGCGGCGCTTATGATAACCTGCTGACCGGCTTCCTGCGCGGCGAACTGGGCATGCGCGGCATGATCATCACCGACTACTCCGGTTCCAGCAAATACATGGATCTGGCCGATGGTCTGATTGCCGGTTCCGATATCTGGGATAGCCCGGACCCGACCATCCACACCACCCTGGCTCCGAAGTACGAGAACGATGCTTACATCGTGACCGAAATGCGCGAATCCATGCACAAGATCCTGTACACCGTTGCCAACTCCAACGCTATGAACGGCTGGTCCTCCGCTGACCGCCTGAAGGTCATCACCCCGTGGTGGAAGACCGCCCTGTACGCTCTGGACACCGTTCTGGCTGTTCTGACCGTGCTGTGCATCTGGCGCCTGGTTGTTGCCATCAAGCGCAAGAAGACCTGGACTGCTGAGCAGGCTGCCAACACTGCAAACGCTCAGAATCAGCAGTAAGGTTTAGCCTCCGCATCTTCCCCCTTTTAAATCGTTTATGCCCCCGCCCGTTTCGGGGCGGGGGTCTTTGTTATGAAAGGAGAATGCCCCCATGAGTGAACAAAACTCTGCGGCGTCTGCCAGCGTCAACCGCGCCAAGCCTTACCAGCTGATGCTGTTCCCGCTTAACAACGGCGCTACCAACGTGTACTATGTTCTGGTGCTTTCCTACATTGCCACTTTCGGCAGCAAGGTTCTGGCCCTGAGCATGATCTTCGCCTCCGTGATGGTCACCGGCATGCGCCTGTTTGACGCCATTACCGACCCTATCATCGGTGCCCTGATGGACCGCACCAACGGCAAGTTCGGCAAGTTCCGCCCGTTTATGGTCATCGGCAACCTCATCATGGCTGTCAGCATCCTGGTGCTGTACGGCCTGACCCCGCTGATCCCCGCCTCCATGGAATGGGCACGTTATGTTGCCTTTGTAGCCCTGTACGCCATCTGGGTCATCGGCTACACCTTCCAGACTTCCTGCACCCGTTCCGGCCAGACTGTTCTGACCAACGATCCCAAGCAGCGCCCCCTGTTCACCATCTTCAACACCGTCGGCTCCCTGCTGGGCATGGGCGCCATGCAGTTCTTTGCCCCCATCCTGGCCAAAAACTATGAGGGCGGTTACGCTTCCGCCGGTTTCTTCCGCACCCTGGCTCCTGTCGGCATCGTGATTTCCATCGCCCTGACCATCCTGGCTGTCATCGGCATCTGGGAAAAGGACCAGCCTAAGTACTTTGGCATCGGCGGCCAGAAAACCGAAAAGATCAAGGTTGCCGAGTATGTTGCCATCATCAAGGGCAACAACCCCATGCAGCGCCTGATGGTGGCTGGTGCAGGCTGCAAGCTGGCACTTTCCATTGCCACCAACACCACTGTTCTGTGCATGCTGTACGGCTGCATGATGGGCAACTATGATGGTCTGTACCTGCCCATGATGGTTTTGGGCTATGTGTTCAGCGTTCCCTTCTTCCTGCTCACCGTCCGCACCAGCCAGAAGAAAGGCCAGAAAGCCAGCCTGATGCGCTATGTCAGCGTTGCGCTGATCTGCTACATCGGCGTTCTGGTGCTGCTGCTCCTGTGGGGCAAGGGCGATGCCTTCACCCTGTCTCTGATGTCTGACGGCAAGGTTTCCATCAACGTTTACACCATCCTGTTCATCGCTCTGTTCGGCATTGGCTATGGCGCTTATTACGCTACTGCCGATATGCCCATCCCCATGGTTGCCGACTGCTCTGACTACGAGACCTACATCTCCGGCAAGTATATCCCCGGTATCATGGGCACCCTGTTCAGCCTGGTTGACAAGCTGGTTTCCAGCCTGTCCGCTACCGTGGTCGGCGTGGCCGTCAGCTTTATCGGCCTTGACAGCCTGCCCACCCAGTACGACCCGTACACCCCCGGCATGAACGTGGTTGTTATCGTTCTGTTCTGCGTCATCCCCATGATTGCATGGACTGCTACCCTGCTCGCCATGAAGAACTACAGCCTGACCGGCGAAAAGATGAAAGAGATCCAGGCCGTCAACGCCTGCCGCCGCGACGCTGTTGCGGGCGGCATGAGCCTGGAAGACGCCATGCAGAAATGGCAGACCATCGACCAGCTGCCGGCCCAGTACCGCGCAAACTAATTTTTCTGTTTTCTCCTCCTCTGATACCGGTTTGATTACGCCGGTTATTTAACTGAAGCACCGGGTGCCATATGGCGCCCGGTGTTTTGTTTTGCCGCAAATCAAACGTTTCTATTCCATCAAAACAGCAGGCGGGATCCCTGCCTCAAAAGGAGGGCGCCTGCTGCTGTGGCTGTATGTTGCAGGAGAGAGAAATGTAAGAGAATCTTAAGGGCAATACCGCATAATTCTAAGTGCCGATACGGCGAGCGAGGTGCGGCAGATGCTAAGCCAAAAGCGCAGATAATACTGGATGCTGCAAAGGTGAGCGCCGCCAGTGGCGGATGCAGCGAACCGAAGCAGGGGCAGCGGTCGCAGAGTGCGAGGGGCTTTTGCCCCCGAAGCACGATGCGGGTACCGCAACCCGACATTATCGAGCATTTTGGCAACGCAGATGCCGTGCCGCAGCTGCCGGAGCGGTGCTTAAGCCGCAAGGCGGGAATTGTGCGATGTTGCCTTAAAACAGAAAACCTCCGGCTGCTCGCACAATGCAGCCGGAGGTTTTCTGTTAAATTCCCAATCCATCCAAAATTGATGGCAAAGTAAGGAGGCTTGTGTTAGAATAAAATCAGCTTATGCTTTTTCGCTCTGCATGGCGGCAGTCAGCTTTCTGGCGGCGAACACCAGCACAACAGCGGAGGTGAACAGGCTCTGGATCCAGACGCCTGCAAACACAAGCAGGATTTAAGGCAAAAATCCCGCTGTGTTTATAGAAATAGACTACATTTTCGACTTTTCAGATACACCCTAGACTATTACCAACTGAGGATGGGAAATTATCATGGAAAAAAATCTTACAACCGGCAGCGTGTTCAAAGCCATTCTGACCTTTGCCCTGCCGTATCTGCTCTCTTACTTTTTGCAAACGCTGTACGGCATGGCTGACCTGTACATCACCGGTCGGTTCTGCGGGGTGGACAGCATCACCGCCGTTGCCAACGGCAGCCAGGTCATGCACATGCTGACCGTTATCATTGTTGGGCTTGCCATGGGTTCCACCGTCATCATCGGCCATGCCGTGGGGGCAGGCAATATGCGCGATGCCGAAGCCGCCATCGGCAACACCGTCACCCTGTTCATGGCGGTCTCCCTCGGTTTTACCGCCGTGCTGGTGGCCGCAGTACGCCCGCTGGTCGGCCTGATCGGTGTTCCGGCAGAGGCCGTTCCCGGCACGGTGCAGTATCTGACCATCTGCTTCATCGGCATCCCGTTCATCACGGCATACAACATCATCAGCTCCATCTTCCGCGGTTTGGGGGATTCCAAAAGCCCGATGTACTTTATCGCCGTTGCCTGTGCCGCCAATATTGCGCTGGATATTCTTTTCATCGGTCCCATGGCCCTTGGCCCGGTGGGTGCTGCGCTGGGCACTACCCTTTCGCAGACCTTGAGTGTTATTGTTGCCTTGTTCGGCATCCGGCGGCACAAAACCGGCCTGCGGCTGAGCCGCCAGAACTTCCGCCCGCGCAAAGGCGTGCTGGGCCGTATTCTTAAAATCGGCCTGCCGGTCGCTGTGCAGGACGGCTGCATTCAGGTCGCGTTCATCATTATCACCATCATTGCCAACCACCGCGGCCTGATTGATTCTGCCGCCGTGGGCATTGTGGAAAAAATCATCAGCGCCATGTTCATTGTGCCGTCCTCCATGTTGGCGACGGTATCGGCGTTGTCTTCCCAGAACCTTGGTGCAGGCAAGCCGGAGCGCGCCGCCCAGACCCTGAAATACGCCGCCATGATCGCTACCGGTTACGGCATTGCCGTAGTATTGGTCATTGAGCTTGTGGCCGAGCCGCTGCTGGGGTGCTTCACCACCGACGCCGCCGTGGTGCTGATGGGCTGCCAGTACATCCGCGGTTATATTGTGGATACCATTTTTGCCGGGATCCACTTCAGCTTTACCGGGTATTTTGCCGCCTGCGGCAAGTCTTACATCGGCTTTCTCCACAACATCATCGCTATTGTGCTGGTGCGCGTTCCGGGGTCCTACCTGGCTTCCCGGCTGTTTGCCGGAACCCTGCTGCCTATGGGGCTGGCCGCACCGGCGGGTTCGCTGTTATCCGTCATGATCTGCGTGGCGGCCTACCGCTGGATGAAGCGCCACGGCACACTGTATACTGCCGCCTGACTTTTTCCCAAAGGAGCATCCGCCCATGTACGTTTTTTCTCTTCTTCAGCATTCCCACTTAACGGTGTAGCTCAAAACAACGAAAATAACGCATATTCCGCAAACACAAAATTGCTTCTGCCTTTGCAGAAACCGGTTGGATTTTCGGTGTTTCCGGTACACCTTCGTTCTCTCGCTTACCCACGGCGCTGGCGCAAAAACTTGCCAATGCTGCGCTGCAATGCGGCAAAATCCACCGGCTTTGCAAAATGGGCGTTCATCCCGCTCTCTGCAGAAAGCCGCTCATCTTCCACAAAAGCATCGGCGGAAAGTTCAAACATCACCGGGCGGTTCATGGCTTCTTTTTTCGCGTAAATCTGCTACAATAGAACCAACATCAAAAAATGTATCATTTTTGCCCACTGCCGGAAAGGAGTTTGCTATGGCCCATACTTTTTCTTGTTCTGCCGATGCCCCGCTGGTGCGCACCACCGGCGGCTCAGTGCGCGGCTACCGTTTTGACGGGCTGGATATCTTTAAGGGCATCCCTTACGCCAAGGCCAGGCGATTCCACGCGCCGGAGCCAGCTGTGTGGGACGGCGTGCTGGACGCCACCAGTTACGGCTATGTCTGCCCTTTGCTGGAAATGCCCAAGCCCAACGGCGAAATGCTGGTGCCCCACCGCTATTGGCTGATGGACGAAGCCTGCCAGAACCTGAACATCTGGACCCCCGCGCTGGATGACGCCCACCGCCCCGTGCTGGTGTGGCTGCACGGCGGCGGATACTTTGCCGGTTCCTCCATTGAGCAGATCGCTTACGAGGGCGAAAACATGGCCCGCCTGGGGGACTGCGTGGTAGTTTCCATCAACCACCGGCTGAACATCCTGGGCTATCTCGACCTTTCGGATTTTGGGGCGGAATACGCCAATTCCGGCAATGCGGGCGGGGACGATATCATCGCCGCGCTGCGCTGGGTGCGGGATAATATTGCCGCGTTCGGCGGTGACCCCGGCAATGTAACAGTGTTCGGCCAGTCCGGCGGCGGTGCCAAGGTGACCACCCTGCTGCAGACCCCCGCCGCGGACGGGCTGTTCCACAAAGGTATTGTGATGAGCGGCGTTCTGGGCCGCCTGGCCGACTGCACCGGCAGCGGGCGGGACTGCGCCGAGGCTCTGATGGCGGAGCTTGGCGCGGCGGATATCGCCGCACTGGAAACGGTACCCTATGCCGCGCTTGCCGCCGCTTATAATAAAGTAGCCCCCGCCTTGAAAGCAGCCGGAAAAAACACCGGCTGCGCCCCACACCCCAACGCCTTTTATCTGGGTGACCCGCTGGAAAATGCGTTCCGCCCCAAAACCGCCCGCATTCCCCTTCTGGTGGGCACCGTGTTTGGCGAGTTTGCCGCCTTCAATGGCTTCGGCCTGAACAAAGCGCAGATGAGCGCCGCCGAGGCCGAAGCCTTTGCCGAAAAAATGCTGGGCAAGCAGACGGCGGATGCCCTGCTGCCGCTGTTCCACGCCGCCTACCCCGAACGCAGCGCCGCCGACCTGCCGTTTTTGGATGTACTGTTCCGGGAGCCGACCATGCGCTATATCCGCCGCCGGGCGGAAACCGGCCCGGTGTGGAGCTATTTCTTCAATCAGGATTTCACCATTGAAGGCGGCCGCGCCCCATGGCATTGTTCCGATATCCCGTTTGTTTTCCATAATACTGAGCTGGTGCCTTCTGCCAATATTTCCGGCGTGACCCCGCAGCTGGAACAGCAGATTTTCGATGCCGTTCTGGCCTTTGCCCGCACCGGAAACCCGCAGCACAGCGGCATTCCCACCTGGCCCGCCAGCACCCCGCAACAGGAAAACACCATGCTGTTTGATTCCGCCACCCGCCTGGCCCCTAACCATGACAAAGCCCTGATTGCTGCCGCGCTGCCCGCCATCTCTGCCTTGATGGCACGCAACTTTGACTCCGACAGTATCCAGCACTAATATAGAATAAAATAATTCGGAATCTTCCGCTTCTTCTGCATCTTCGGATTCTCAGAACAATTCTGTGTCTGAACAGCAAACCTGGTCCGAAAAATCCCCGGACGGCGACTATTACATTGAAGTGTATGAAAAAGACGGCCATGTGTACCGCGTGGATGATGACATCATGCTGTACTGATTTTTATCGATTATCCCCCGCAACACAAAAGGCATGCACCGCCCCGGCTGAACCTCTGTTCAGTTTCCGGCAGTGCATGCCTTATTTGTAATTTTATCG
>ULRW01078242.1_pt1 | contig 15124 bp, 9 predicted proteins | sample 1955581 | NCBI WGS metagenome assembly ULRW01 (sample SAMEA4835687, study PRJEB28245) | human gut metagenome | biome: gut microbiome; material: fecal sample | place: Denmark | collected 2008 | reverse complement strand
TTTAATTACAATAAACTAAAAGTTCCGTCCCTTTGAACTGAATTAAAAAGAGGTCGAATATAATTTAGATATAATATTTGGGGGGATTTCAAAAACAAATAATTAATATACCGTATGAAAACACTATTTTTTCTATTGCTCTGTTTTTTGATTATCAATACCTGTTATTCGAGTCTGAAAAACAGTCGAGATTCCAGATTGGAAATCAGTTTTTTATCGGGTAATCATTTGACTGACAGTGTTACTATATACGAAGTTTATAGAAAATCGGATACGTTGAGTATTGTGTCGGATGATGATCATCTGTATCATCCTTTCGGTCTATACGATACCTGGAATGATTTTGAAAAGAATTATATAAAAAAATATTGGACGAATTTACAAACAGACTCATTGTTTGATGAACTATCTATATATATTGTAAGGATGAACCCTAATTATATCGAATTTGTTCAAGACATAGATATCACCGGGAAGATAGAAATCGTACGGGGACTGATATACGACGATCATATTCAACTGTATGATGGCATTCGGGTCGGAATGACCAAAAAAGAATTTCTGCTGAATTTTATTAAAGACGATATGAGATATTATGAATCAGCCGCAAAATTTCGGACGGATTTTATTAAAGATGAGTCTCAATACAAAAATATTTCTGTTATAGAAGTAATTTCTGTCGTTGCAGGTATTTGGTATTATTACTTTTTTTCTCCGGATCAAATTTTGACATTTATTTGTATAAAGACAGATTATACACTGTAAATAATAGCTAATAACTTACAGGGACGGAGTTTTTTAATTACAATAAACTGAAAGTTCCGTTCCTTTGCACTATACTATTACCGGCAGGGGCATTTAGGGGGACGGGCGATCGTCGATAGTCAGGCGCGGGTTAAAGAGCGCAATGATTATTATCCTTTCGGTTTGCGTCAAAAGTGTAGCGGTTATGCTTTATCTGCCAATAACCGCTTTAAATACAACGGTAAAGAGGAATAAGTGATTATGGAAAGAAGAAATAAAAAAAGAATTTTATGGGGGATATTGCTGTTATTTGTATTCTTTTTATTCTATTATCTATATGTGTTAATGCAAATATTTTCAGTAATAAACAAGACAGAAGAACATTCAACGACAATAGTCTATGAAGAAGTAGATCAATGTATTTTTGTAAAATCAATAATGTGGGGTTTATTAGGAAATCATTACAGAATCTTTTTTTCTGATACAGACCATACATATCCGGAAGAGCATGATGTTATTTTTTATGATTCGGAAATCTTTTATAAATCAAATGGCATAGACTCTTTGTATATTTATAAACCGTCGAATATAAGAAAGCCGGAGGAAAACAGGCTATTGGGAAAAGTTAAGGTTAAAACAATTACTGTTGTAAATAGTACACAATGGGATAATTACAAACGGAATTTTAAAAATCTTGGATTATCCCGAATCAGTGTATGTGATGGGATAGAATTACCTTAATTGTAATGAATTGATCCATATATCACATTTTACACTAATGTGAGGGGATATGTCAGAAGCCACAGACAAGAATGCATTAACGAAAGCTTGCTGTTACAAAAACTCTCATAAAAAAAGTCATTAAAAGCCTTTATTATATAGTAATTCTTCAATGGCTTTATAGAATTTTCCAGATGAAGGTCTGGGCAACGTGTTTGAAAGCAAATTACCTTCTTCGTCAAACAACAAATATCTCGGTATTGTCATGGTATTTCCCAGGAAATCGGATAGCAGTTTATCGGCTTTAGAAGTTATAAAGTAGTGATAACCGTTTAAATGATATTTAGATACGTCGTTTTCCCACTTTTTGGAATTGTTGGGAAAATCCACGCTTACATATAAAAGTTTTATTTTTTGAGAATCAAGCCATTGATGGACTTCCTTGTTATATAAGAACTCTTTTTTGCAGGGAGCGCAATATGTTGCCCACATATCGACTAAAACCGGTGTCCCCTTAAAATAGTCTTTAATGAGTGCCCGAAGGTCCATCGAAGGATATTGGGCAAGTTTGCCCAATCCGCTCATCTCATTGTATACGAACACTCCATGCGCATTATTGGAATTGTGGCTGTCTTGGCTATACATCTCCAAAGCCGGCAAATAAATACTTGCGGGAAAGCTTTTCTTCAAGAGCTCAATGTTGGAATAATATTGTGCATCGCTTTCAATACCCATGATGTTTCGTCTGATCTGCAATCCATTGGCAAAGCTTGCTTCCTGACAATCCATCGGCATATATTCTTTGAATTTCTGGTCTTCATTCCATAGTCCGGTCGGATATATGTCGCCTTTCGGAATAACCCCTTCACTCATCAGCCGTGCCACGTTTGACATATTGGATAATCTCATGGAGTTGCCAGCATATTTGCTGTCGAACGGATTATATTTTGTATAAAAATGGCAAAGTACCTCTTTCTTTTCCTGCTCTGTCAAGTTTGAATGGTGAATTTTTCCCCGTATGGCGTGGCAAAACACCATATCGAATTCTTTTTCAAAAAAGTTCAGGAAATCTTTGCTGATTTTTTTATCTTCATATAGCTTATCTATTGGAGCAAATAATATCTGCTTTTTATTTTCAAGCTCTGAAATTATTTTTTCTTTTGATGAGGATGATTTCAGTTCTTTCCCGATGTCGATGGTACCGCTGGTGAGCAGATTTTGTTCCTTGAGCAAATTATTTCCTTCTGCATTCGTACCTTCGAATACTAAATTTCCATCTGATTTAATCTGTATGAAGATGCTGTCTCCCGGACAAAGTATGATTCTTTGTTTCGGACAGTATTTGTTTCCTGTAATCATGATGAATACGGGTTTGTCCCAATGGAAGTTTCTGGTGGTTTTGCCATTGTTGAAAATAAAAAAATCTGCTGCTTGCATGAAGTGTGCCGGATCGTTATCAACAGGGCGTCCGAAAGATAAGTATGTATTGTCTGGGCATTCCGCATTTGCAATTGTGATGGAAGATTGTTGTGCTTCCACAGATATAGCCAATAGAAAAAATACAATAAGAATATTTACTTTCATTTTGGTTGATAATTTATTCTGATACTATATTCATACTGACAAAGATAGAAAAATGTGCTGCTCATTGTAAGTAATGGACGGTATTTTTTGTTGTTTACCAGTGGAATAAACTGTTTGCGGCCTTTATTTTTTGCTTTGTTGTTGCTGTCGTGGAGGCTGGCGTGCCGTTTACCGGAGTTTGTTGAATTTTTATTACCTTTTATGCTGACCTTGATTATTTGTAGGTTGATTTTGTTAGTATAAAAATGCGATGAAATAAAGCTTTTAAGTTGTATAGATTAAATTACGGAATTATATATTAAATTTCCGGTAAAGATTCTACCGGAAATTTTAAGTTGTTTTGTCTGTTGTTTTTTTAAGAAAGTCTTACAAACCTGTATGAATATATTGCAAGATTCTGAGTTCTTCGGACTGAAATACTTTAATGACTGTTTTCAAACATTCCGACGTGATTTTCATATCCTTTGAATAAACCCCAATCGTTTTCCTCCAACTGGTTGTATACATCCGGCAGGAAGTATATTTTAAATGCTGCGTTTACATTTCCGAAAATCTCGGGAAAGCTGCGCATGTCCAATCCTGTAGGACTATATACATATAGAGCAGTCAGCGAAGTACAGCCCTTAAATGCGTCCGGAAACAGATAGTTTAAAGTACTTGGTAAAGATAAGGCTTCCAAAGCCGAAGCTCCTTCAAAACCTGATGTTGAAATGTATTCGATTCCTTCGGCCAGAGTAACGGATTTTAATGACGTACAATTATAGAACATACTTTGGCCTACTTCATTCAGTTTACCGTACACATTCACCAAAGAAGTACAGGTCGAAAAAGCGCCGTCACCGATGTCATGTAAAAAAGTTCCTTCCTGAAAATAAACTGCAGTAAGGGCAGATCCTGCAAAAGCGTGAGTACCGATTTTACCGACTGAAACAGGTATACGTATGGTTTCCAGTCCGGAATTATAAAATGCTCTTGTGCCTATCTCCTGTAATCCTTCCGGTAGAGTGATATTCTTTAGGTTTGTACATCCGTAAAATGTATTCAGTCCCAATATTTGAAGACCGGCCGGCAGTTGAACAGCCTTCAGGTTGGGAAGCATCCAACCGCTCAGTTCGAGCCGGGTGAGGTTTGTTCCTGAAAGATCAAGTTTTTCGAGTTTTTCCATGGCATTGATATAACTCAGATCGTTTTCACTGAGTGAACCGCTGATTTGAAGTTCTTTTACCTGACTGGCTTCACACTCCCGTATCACGGAACGGAGCTGATCCGCTTCTACAGTAATATTCCATTTTTCCGGGTACCCTTCCGGGGCAGATGCCTGGCGGATCGTTATCGTCTTTTTTACGGTGTTGTCGATGGTGTAGAGTCTGATTTGCATTTCTCGTTCGGCACTGAGAATATTTTTGTTGACGGTAACGTGAAACACCCAGTCTGCCTCATTGCTATTTCCTCTTTCATCGGCATTGACATCTCCCCATCTTTCTCCCTTAAAGTTTACCTCATATTCGAAAAACTCGTCGTTTGTGCTGAAAGGTATATCAAATCTTTGCTGTCCGTCCGAAAGACAGTCGCTGTCTGCTATATCTCCTCTCCAGGGGATATCGTATGTCGTTTTAGGGATATGGATATAATAGTCGACATTGGGGAGAAGTCCTATCAGAATCGTATCTTTGAGTTGATAATGTTGATTTTCTACAAAAATATGCCCCAGAATCATTTGCTGAGAAAGATTCTTGGCAATATAAAATTCGTATTTGTCTCCTGTTTTTGATTTTTCTTTTATCCATGTACTGTCTTGGGGGTTCATCGAAAGTTTATAATCCACATTGGCATCTATTTCAAAATTGATGATACCGCCGTCTTTTGGGACGATGAAACCGTCGAAGTCCTCATACGGGTATTTTATTTTAATGTATGGGTTTGCGATGTCTGATCCGTTCTGTGTGATGAAAAGGGTGTCCGTCATAGACTTTGCTTTGTCCCGGAACAGCACGAATGCGGAGCGTTTGGACTGACCTTCGTATGCTGCGATGTTGAATTTATGATTATAGGTTTCCAAGCCTTTTGTTTTTAATTCTGTAATCCACCCTGCGTTTTCCGGCATTACTACATTATAGTCGGTATTCGATAGTAATTCCACATTGATAATGCTGCCTTCCGGTCCTACGGTGTATCTTTTTTCAGAAAGTATCAATGCATTTTTCTGTGCCTGGGTAACCGTTAACGTATCTGCCAATGCCGAATTTTTATCTTTAAAAATAACGTTTAATGTACGGTTGTCGTACCCGGTATTTTCATCTGTTGAAAAGCTTACCCTGTCTACCCGCATGGCTCTTGTCTCTACCCTGCGCAGCCAATCGCCTCCCCTCATGATGACTTCGTACTCGATGTTCGATCTTAATTCTACATCAAAAGATTGTGCCGATGCGTCTATATTTTTTGTCCGTTGAGTCAATATTAGCCCGTCTTTGCGGGCTTGATATACATATACCGTATCACTTAAGTTTTCACTATTGAAAATAATGGTTCCCTGCCTGTTTCCGTCAAATGATCCGGAAGAGACGCTGAAATGTACATTCGATGTCTGAAGGGCTCTGCTTTCGATGACTTGGGACAGCCAATCCTTACCATTTTCATCTATCGTAACCTGATAACTGACATTACTTTTTACTTCTACGCTGAAACGTCCTCCTTCGGGAGATATTTCATAGCGATCTTTCGATAACAATAAAGCTTCCTTTTTCTTTTGTGTAACCGTGATGATTTTTGTTACGGAGCCTGCTTTTATTTTCATATATGCATTGCGGTCGTCGTAGTCTTCGTTGGCTTCGGTCGTTGTGACCGTCAATGTAACGTCTCCTGCTTTTCCGCTTGTGGGAGAGACGGTTAACCAATCCGGTGAAGATCTGGTATTACTCACTTCCAGCGTCCAGGGAGCGGATGCGGTGAAATTAGCTGTTGTACTGCCGTCGGAGATTTCCGGTAATGTAATATCAGGAACTTTAATTTCTATGACAGGGGAATCTTTATCTGGATTTGTTTCATTTTTGCTGCATGAAAATAAAGATATTATGAGTGCAGCGGATAGAATTGACCGTCTGTTTAAAGTGTGCATATCTCTTGTTTTTTGATTCAATATCAAAATAATTAAAAATTATCGAAATAATTGATGTTCAGATTGGTTCAAGTTGGTTCAAATCGGTTTTTGTTCCGCAAACAGGTCTTGGAGTTTAAAATTTGTAATACAAGATAATAGAAAATTATTTTTCGGAATCGTTTTAAAGTCGTAAATTAGCCTGTTCGTAAAAAGTAATTAATTAAGATATACTATGACATTAAAGGAATTTCAACAATCTATCCGGGAAGGTATACCGTCAGAATTGCCTGCACAGAAACCTTATGATCCGGAGGTAAATCATGCGCCGAAGCGGAAAGACATTTTAACCCGGGAGGAAAAGAAATTGGCAATCCGGAATGCATTGCGGTATTTTGAACCGCGTCATCATGCTGTATTGGCTCGTGAGTTTGCAGAAGAATTGGAAAAATACGGACGTATTTATATGTATCGTTTCCGTCCCGATTATGAGATGTATGCACGTAATATATACGATTATCCCCACAATAGTTTGCAGGCGGCAGCTATTATGCTGATGATCAACAATAATCTGGATAAAGCTGTGGCTCAGCATCCGCATGAGTTGATCACATACGGTGGGAATGGGGCTGTTTTTCAGAATTGGGCGCAGTATCGTTTGACGATGAAATATTTGTCGGAAATGACGGATGAACAGACGTTGGTCATGTATTCTGGACATCCGATGGGCTTATTTCCTTCGCACAAGGAGGCTCCACGGGTGGTGGTGACGAATGGAATGGTGATTCCGAATTATTCCAAGCCCGATGACTGGGAACGTTTTAATGCTTTGGGAGTATCTCAATACGGTCAGATGACAGCCGGTTCGTATATGTATATCGGTCCGCAAGGGATTGTTCACGGAACAACGATTACGGTGTTGAATGCCGGACGTAAAATTTCGAAGCATGGGGAAGGATTAGCCGGTAAATTGTTTGTGACGGCCGGTTTAGGGGGGATGTCCGGAGCGCAGCCTAAGGCGGGAAATATTGCCGGTTGCGTAAGTATTACGGCAGAAATCAACCCGAAAGCGACGCATACCCGTCATTCCCAGGGATGGGTGGATGAGGTGATCGATGATCTGGATGTTTTGATGACACGCGTCCGGAAAGCAAAAGCCGGTAAAGAAGTCGTTTCCATTGCTTATCAGGGCAATGTGGTGGATTTATGGGAGCGTTTGGCAGAGGAAGATGTGGTTGTGGAACTTGGGTCAGATCAGACTTCTTTGCATAATCCGTGGGCCGGCGGTTATTATCCGGTAGGAATAAGTTTTGAGGAGAGTAAGCGGATGATGGCTGAAGAGCCGGAAAAATTCAAAGAAAAGGTACAGGAGTCATTACGTCGTCATGTTGCGGCAATCAATAAATGTGTGGCGCGTTTCGATACGTATTTTTTCGATTACGGAAATGCATTTCTGCTAGAGTCTTCCCGTGCGGGAGCCGATGTGTTGAAACCGGACGGAGATTTCAAGTATCCTTCTTATGTGCAGGACATTATGGGACCGATGTGTTTTGATTATGGTTTCGGGCCGTTCCGTTGGGTGTGCAGTAGCGGTGATCCGAAGGATTTAGCTAAAACGGATGAGTTGGCTTGTAAGGTATTAAATGAATTGGCTGCCGGTTCGCCCCGGGAGATCCAACAGCAGATGCATGATAATATCCGTTGGATAAAAGCTGCGGGAGAAAACCATCTGGTGGTCGGTTCACAGGCCCGTATTCTGTATGCAGATGCCGAAGGACGTATCCGTATAGCCGAGGCTTTTAATAAGGCGATTGCTGCCGGAGAATTATCTGCACCGGTTGTGCTGGGGCGTGATCATCATGATGTTTCCGGAACGGATTCTCCTTACCGGGAAACGTCTAATATATATGACGGGTCTCGTTTTACGGCCGATATGGCTATTCAGAATGTGATCGGAGATTCTTTCCGGGGAGCGACCTGGGTGTCTATCCATAACGGCGGAGGTGTAGGTTGGGGAGAAGTGATTAACGGTGGTTTCGGTATGGTTCTCGACGGTTCGGCTGAAGCCGACCGACGCTTGAAATGTATGTTATTTTGGGATGTAAACAACGGTATTTCACGCCGGAGTTGGGCCCGTAATGAAGGGGCAGTTTTTGCGATAAAACGGGCTATGGAAGAGAATCCGGATCTGAAAGTGACGTTGCCGAATATGGCCGATGACAAGCTGATCGAAAGTCTTCTTTAAGAGATGGTTATAAAAGAAAAACCCGGCGAAAGCCGGGTTTTGTTGTTCAACAAGGATTCGAACCTTGACTAACAGGACCAGAATCTGTTGTGCTGCCATTACACCATTGAACAGTGGTGTTGATTTCAACGGCACAAAAGTAAGCTTTTTTTTTATTTATACAAAAAATGAAAATATTTTTTTTGGAGGATTTCTTGCCCTATTTTTTATCCTTCATCCACTCTTCACCATATATGATGGTCAATAGGGTAAGGTCGTCGCTTTGTTCGTAATCCTGAACATGGGCTTGAATATCAGCCATGATTTTTTTGATGAATTCCCGGGGATGTAATTCCCGGTTGGTATGTACGATACTGATGAGGCGCTCCTTGGTATAAAATTCATTTTTTGCATTTTCGGCTTCAGTTACCCCATCTGTATAGAGTAATATTCCGGACCCCGGAGAGAACATATAGCTGTATTCTTCGTATGTGTAGTCCTTTATGATGCCTAAGGGAAGTTCTGCATGAATGTCGAAAAACGATATACTGCGATCCGGATAGGTCATTACCGGGGGCATATGACCCGCATTGCTGTATTTCAGAAGACCTGTTTTCAGATTCAGGGTACCGATAAAGAAAGTAACGAACATGTCGGCTTCGTTTCGTTCTGTTATCCGGTTATTCAGATAACGGGCAATATCCGAAGGGGATGTCGGATTGGTAGAGAAAGACCGTAAAAGACTGAGTGTATATGACATCAGCAGGGAGGCTGGAATACCTTTTCCCGAAACATCTCCGATGGCAAAATACAGTTCGTCTCCGATCATGAAGAAGTCGTAAAAATCACCTCCGACGGCTTTGGCAGGGTATAATATAGCAAAGAGATCCAGATTCTCTTTTTCGGAAAAGGTAGAAAAATTTTTCGGTAGCATGCCCATTTGAATTTGGTGGGCAATACGCAACTCACTTTCCATTTTTTCTTTCAATGTAGTTGCTTCTTTTAAGTTGGCAATATACTGAGTCAACTGATTCTGCATGTATTGAAAAGAGTCGTGCAGTTCTTTCATCTCATCACACGATCGGATTTTGGGCAGAGGTGCATTGAAGTTACCGGAGGCAATACAGCGGGCTGATAAGGCAAATTTATTCAATGGAGCCGTTATTTTCTTGATGGACAAGGAACTTATCAGATAGATCGCTATCATAAAAAGAATGAATGAGAAGAGTACAATGAAGTGGAAATAGCGTAAGTTGACGAATATTTCATCATAAGGACAGATGATGGCCATATACCATTCTGTGCCTATAATCGGACTGTAGAAGGCATAGGATTTGATCCCTTTGTCGTAAAATATCCCTTTGCCGGTTTCTCCACTGACAATGCGATGGGCGACATCCATTGCAGACGGGTCTTTCATGCCGGCAGCGACATCGAATGCGGTTACGTTTTTTATGAGTTGGCAATCCAGTGTACTGATGACATAATTACCGTTTTTATCAACTACGATCGTATACCCGCCGGGATAATCGATGTTAGCTTCAATGAATTTACCGATGTATTGTAAAGACAAGTCTACAGAAAATACACCGATGATATTTTCATTCTGATCTTTTAGGGGGACCGAATAGGTGGTTGTCATTACACTTCTGTTCCCGAAATCGTGGTAAGGTCTGCTCCAACGGGAGGTATTCTTTTCTTTGGCGATACGATACCAATTTTTTTGGTAGTAATCGTAAGCGTCGTCAAGCTCGGTTGTTATAACAGAATCACCTTCCATGTATGAATAAGGGGCAAAGTATTTGCCTTTTTCCGTAAAATAGTATGGTTCGAAAGCGATGGCACATCCGAATATTTCATCGTTGCTTTCGACAATCTGGCGTGTTATACTGTAAATGGTGTTCGGATCCTGGATATATTCCGTGATCACCCACCCCATGTTATTGGGGATTTTTTCTACCATACGTAACAGACGGGTCATACGAAGATTGGTTTTCTCTGCTATATGGTTAAAATTTTCATAGGCATTGGTCTCTATAAAACGATTGGCATAATGATAGAATATGGCAGAGCTCATGGCAAAGAGTAGTGTAAGGAAAAAAAGTATATGGATTTGAAGTCGTGCTGCGAAAGAAGATTGTATTCGTTTTAACATGTTCCTGGTTGTTTATTAAAGCGAATATAGTGAAAAAAGCAACTCCTTGAACTGCTTTAGAGTTATTTGATTAAAATTTGGTGTTTGAAGATTTTAGGGTTATTTAAAAATAGCATAGAGTGGAGATAGGAGCAAACCCGTTATTATCGCAGGAGTGGAAATGTTTTTGTCGTCGAATGAAAGCTGAAAATATTTAAAGACCGGTAGTTTATTGATGCTTGTGAATTATTGTGGGAAGGAGTAGAAAAGTAAAAATAAAAATAGGAGGAAAACTGTTTTGTTTTCCTCCTATTTGGTTTATAGAATTCCTATTTATTTCGTTGCATTCTCCAGACGTTTCATCATCATAAAAATGAATAATGCAGAGAGTAGACAAAGCGTAATGAGGATTGACCACAATGCCCATAGTTCCATATGTCCCCAAAGCATACCGATAATGGATACCAGGTAGTTACCGACAGCGGTAGCTCCGAACCAGAGACCCATCATAAGACCTTTGTATTTGGGAGGAGCTACTTTCGACACGAATGAGATACCCATGGGTGAAAGGAATAGCTCTGCAAATGTCAATACAAGGTAGGTGTTGATAAGAACAGAGGGAGATACAAGCAGGTCGTTAGCTATTACAGTTGCTCCATCCGGATTGGGGGTAGGAAGTCCCATTGAAAAGAATGCCATCACTGCAAAACCTAATGCTGCGATAAGCATACCGATACCGATTTTACGGGGAGCTGAAGGTTCGTTGCCTCTCTTGGCTAAAGCTCCGAATACTGCAAGAGATACAGGAGTAAGAGCTACAACGAAGAATGGGTTGAACTGTTGGAACATTTGAGGAAGAACTTCAATAAAACTACCCGGCTGTAAACCCATATATTTGTATACTAAAATACCTATGGAAAGGCAAGCTACTGCAGCCGATATCAGTTTTGATTTCATCTCTTTCGATTGGAACAAAGAGAATAAACTGTATATTAATGTGATAACGAATACCAGGTTAAATACGTTGAAGCTCATGCCTAAAGCACCGTCTGCGGTTCTGGCCGTATAGTCACGGGCAAAGAAGGTAAGGGTAAGTCCGTTTTGGTGGAATGCCATCCAGAAGAAGATAACAACAGCAAATACTAAAACAAGAGCTGTGATACGGGATTTTGTTTGCTCCGGTGTTAATTCCACAATATTTTCTTGTTTTCCGTTTGCAGCAGCTTGTTTTGTGTTGACATCTGCATGTTTGAAGGTTCTCTTGAATACCTGGTAGATAAGCATTGATGCGATAAGTGAAATACATGCCACGGCAAATCCATAGTGGTATGAAAGAGATAGCTCATCGATGTATTTATGAGAGAATGCAGCCAGGTCTCCGTTGAATCCGGATACTTGGTGAGCAAATTGAGTCAATGTATTGAGTGATTCGGTTGCCATTTCTTGTCCTTTATCCAAAAATTCGTGACAAAGGGCAGGAATATCGCCTTGGTATTTGAAACCGGCTTTTCCCATGAAATGTTCCGTAATTTTTGAGGCAGCTGTAGGAGCAAAAAGAGCACCGATATTGATAGCCATATAAAATAGACTGAATGCGGTGTCGCGTTTGTCTGAATATTTCGGGTCGTCGTAAAGATTACCGACCATTACCTGAAGATTGCCTTTGAATAAGCCTGTACCCAATGCTATTAGGAAAAGTGCCCCGAACATGGCAGCAATACCGAAAGCATCCCCCCCGGTAGGGATTGCAAGGCAGGTATAACCGGCAAACATGACAACGATACCGGCCGTTACCATTTTTCCGTAACCAAATTTATCGGCAAGAATACCTCCTAAAATTGGTAAAAAATAAACTAAGGCCAAGAAACCAGCAAAAATGTTAGATGTAGCTGTTGAACTAAAGCCAAATTTTGCCTGCAGGAAAAGTGTAAAAATAGCAAGCATCGTGTAATACCCGAAACGTTCTCCTGTGTTGGCAAGAGCCAGGGCATACAGTCCTTTAGGTTGGTTTTTAAACATAGACTTAATTATTTAGATTTAATTATTATTTTCAGCGGGGGCAAATATAAGAATTTTTCTTTATTTTTCGATTTTAAAACGTTTGAGTAGACAGATGAGAATGTTAAATAAAATCTTTAAAACCTTGCAGATCGCAGAACTGGATCGCTATACGATTGAACATGAGCCTATAAAATCGATAGACCTCATGGAGAGGGCTGCTATAAAATGGACTGAAAAATTTTTAGAAATTTATGGCAATTATGTCCGGTTTACGGTAATTGCAGGCAGAGGTAACAATGGGGGTGACGGTTTTGTCATTGCCCGGTTACTGGCAGAAAAAGGATGTGCGGTTACTGTATTTCAGTTGGCCGGGACAAAAATGAGTCCGGATTGTGAGAAGAATAGTGAACGCTGGAAAGGGAAAATCGTCGTGGTATCGGGGGAGAATGATTTTGTACCGGAAGAAAATGCTGTAATTATAGACGCCATGTTCGGTTCCGGCCTCAATCGTCCTGTTACCGGACCGGCAGCAGACGTGATTCGTAAAATCAATGCGGTTCCTAACCGGGTAGTGGCTGTGGATATTCCTTCCGGGCTGATGGGAGAGGATAATTCAGGCAATGACAGGGATTGTATTGTACGGGCAGACTATACATTGACGTTTCAATTTCCCAAACTGGCTTTTATGTTTCCGGAGAATGCTGCTTTTGTCGGTAAGTGGAGTATAGTCGATATCGGACTTCATCCGGAGGGAATCTCACTTACATCTACCCCTTATTATTATTTAACGGAGCGTCTTGTTGCAGATGAATTACCGGTAGCGGAAACTTTTGCCCACAAAGGAACGAATGGGCACGGTTTGCTGATTGCCGGTTCACAGGGTATGATGGGAGCGGCGATTCTGGCGGCCAAAGCCGCGGTGCGTTCGGGACTCGGTTTGCTTAGTTGTCATATCCCGTGCGGGGAACGGCAATTGATACAGATGGCCGTTCCGGAAGCTTTGGTGGATACGGATCTTTCTGAATGTTGTTTTTCGGTGTTGAAGAATGCGGAAAAATACGATGCGATAGCCGTTGGTCCGGGATTGGGACAAAAGCCGGAAACGGTACGGGCGTTAAAAATGCTACTGGAAGAGTGGAAGAGGCCTCTTATACTGGATGCAGATGCTTTGAATATATTGGCAGCTCATCCTGCTCTGTTGGATAGGTTGCCCGAGGGGTCTATACTTACTCCTCATCCTAAAGAATTTGAAAGATTGGCCGGAAAAAGCGGAAATGATTTTGAGAGATTAAATAAATTAAGCATTTTTGCAAGTCGTTATAACGTATGTATTTTACTGAAAGGTGCTCATACGGTTATCGTATCGCCTGCCGGAAAATACTGGTTTAATATGACCGGTAATCCCGGAATGGCTAAAGGAGGGATGGGAGATGTGTTGACAGGGGTTATACTGGCTTTATCGGCGAACGGAATGCCTTCTGAAGAAGCTGTCAAATGTGCCGTTTATGCCCATGGACTGGTGGGGGATTATGTGGCTGAAGAGGTTGGAGAAAGAGGGGTGTATGCGGGTTTGGTTGCTGAAAATATGGGGAAGGCCTGGTATACTTTGGAATTAGTAAAAAACGAAGTAATAAGGAATAAATCACAACGTTTATGAGAAAGATTGCTTTTGTATTGTTATTGACTGCCGGAATCTTTTTTTCCGTGACGGCACAGAAAAAGAAAGAAATAACAACGCCTCTTACGGTAAATTACTGTTTGCCTAAAGTTGCTTATCAAGTGAAGGTTCAATTGGAATGTACGCATCAGGTTCCCGGACCTTTCTGGAAAAATGCCGAACGGGAGTTGGGGGTGAAACCCGACATTACCGTAGCCGGAAATTATTGGAGGATCGTTGATATTGAAATGAAGCCTTATTATATCCCGGATGAAAATGCAATGTACGCTATGACGAGCAGCGGCGATTATAATCCTGTCATGTTGAGTTTGAGTCCGGAGGGGTTTATTGCAGGTGTTGCAGCCCGTTCTTCGGCATCGCCGATGCCGGATGCTGTTTGGAGTTATGTGCCTTTTCAGGAGGAGACGGAAGAGGTAGTGGATATAACATCGCTGAACACCTATAATCCGTTGAAAGAAGTGCTTGATACCAATTACACATATCAGGAGATTGACGGAGTGATGAAAAAAATATGGGATCCTATTGTCAGGTATACGACGAAGAGTGCGGAAGATAATATGAGTGAAGCCGTAAAAGAAATTTTTAGGATACGTTCAGAGCGTACCCGGTTGTTGGCAGCGGAGAACAGTGTGCCGGACGGAGAATCCTTGCGTATTATTCTGAAAGAATTCGATCGCATGGAAAAAGATTACCTGATGTTATTTATGGGAAAAGAGTCTGTACAGCGTTTTGAGCAAACATTTACCGTTGTTCCGGAAAAGGCCGGAGAGACCGTTGTGGCATTCCGCTTTACAGAAGCTGCCGGTATTGTGCCGAAAAGAAATGTCTCGGCAATGGCTTATGGAATTAGAGTAGACAATGTCATTGTTCCGTCAGCCCCTTCCGATAATACAACGGTGCCTGCTTCCAGTGCGATTTATTATCGTGTTCCGGCAACAGCAACGG
>ULRW01037594.1_pt1 | contig 15248 bp, 7 predicted proteins | sample 1955581 | NCBI WGS metagenome assembly ULRW01 (sample SAMEA4835687, study PRJEB28245) | human gut metagenome | biome: gut microbiome; material: fecal sample | place: Denmark | collected 2008 | reverse complement strand
GTTTCAGGGAATAGCCGCCGAGAACGCCCGTCCAAAAGATATTTTCGCAGTCGATTTTGCTGTCTTTTGAAGTTTTTGAAAAAGTGCAGGTTAATTGATCCAACCTTGTCGGCTGGGCGAAGTAGTCCTTGAAGTAGGTGTTGGAGATTTCAAAGCCGCAGATTCCGTAAAAAGTGTTGTCCGCGCCGAAAATCGGGGTGATATAAGCCATCGCACTGTCGCTTGTGCCGTCAAGCGCATAAACGTCGGACAGCAGCGGTCTTTTATCTTTTACGGATTTGCCGAAGATGTCTTTTATTTCCGCCACCGATTCGGTATTGAATTCCAACCGCCATTTACGATGCGGCATTATGCCGTTTTGCCTGCCGAGATCCGAGTTTCCTCTGTACATAAGCAACGTTTCGTCCGTGCGGTCGAGGGTACTGCGCTGGAAGTACAGCCCGGTTCTGGATTTGTCGGCGTTTGTAGCACCGGAGTTTACGGTTGCGTCCATCACAATGAACGCGCCCGAGGCGTCGGCTTTCAGCAGTTCTTCTCTGAGTTTCGGCAAAAGGGCTTTCTGCACGCCTTCGGTATGCGCCCGGGAGTCGTTCAGATTGCCGAAAGGAATCCCGTTTTCGGACAGATACGCGTTGATTATCGCCGAAGAGTCGGCGGCAAGCATTTCGCCCATCATTGAGAGATCGTCAAAGTATTTTTCGATTTGTCTTGTATAAAACTCGTTCTGAAAAGTGAGATTGTTGGAATATTTTTCGGTCGTCGTCGAGAACTGCCCGGCGAAAAACAATCCGCAGCTTACAAACACGCCGACGGCAAGAACCAGCGCGAGCATATACAACAAAAGCTTGCGCCACATTGACTTTTTTCTGTTTTTGAAATCGGCGATTTTTAACATATTTCGGGATTTATCGCCGCGTTCAGGCGACGTTATAAAGTGCGGCTTTCATTTTCGCGACGATTTGTTCCGTGGTGTCGCCCGCCGCGTCAAGGTTTTTCTGGATTTCGCGGATTTCGTCGTACAGCGTGCGTACTTTGGAATAATAGCCGTCGATATTCGGTTCTCTCACGAAAGTGCAGGTCGCGACGGTTTTCGTCAGTGCGGCGTAAAGGTTTTTGAAGGCGTCCGACTTAAAGGAGTTTTCGCCGATTTTCGCAAAAGCCCCCGTTCTTACGGGCATATATCCGGTTGACAGGACGAAGTCCACGTTGCGCTGTTCCTCGGTGAACCACCGCGCGAATACGGTTGCCGCCTCGGCTTTTTTGTCGGTCGTTTTATAGGCGCAAAGCCCGACGCCCGCCTGTGTTGCGACTTTCTGTTTTCCCTTCTGTTGGGGCAGGGGTAAAACTTGCAGTTTCATATCTTCCGACGTATTGTTGGGGTACGTGATTTTGTCGTTGGCGTAAAGCACGGAAGCCGAAGAGCCGATGCCGGCGCACGTTTGCGCGGTCATAATCTGCGTGTTGTAGTACATATCGGACACAACGATATGGCCTTTGGCAATCGACGTCGCAAACGCCTCGTAGGCTTTTATAAACGACGGGTTGTTTTCGTCGTACCAGCCGTCCTTGTAAGAAATGCTTTCGCCGTCGGAGATTGCACAAAGTTCCGCAAGTCTTATAAGATAATCGATGGCGCAGAAGGGTTTTCCGCCCGACCACTCGTGATATTTTTCGGCGACGGTGAAGAAACCGTCCCACGTTTCAAGGTCGGACACGGAAACGTTTGTCGCGGCGGCGAATCTTTCAAAAACTCCGCCCGCGATGAACAGCATATAAGTCGATTTGGAAACGGGGAAAACCGAAAGGCGGTCGCCCAGCATGCCGTCGCTCAGAAAATCGGGGACGAAGGCGTCCAGCTCGGTCGGCGTGAAATAATCTTTCCAGTTCAGAAGGTTGTCCGCCCCGAGACTTTGCGCGTCGCCCGAGTGGCAGAAGAACAGGTCGGGCATATCCTTGGAGCCCGCTTTCCCCGCCTGCGCGTCTTTGAGTTTCTTTCCGATCTGGGCGGCGTTGGACATCAGTGTAACGTCAATGACGATTCCTTTTTCCTTGCCGACGGTCGCGTTGAATTTCTCCACAAAGTCGTTCATCGGGGAGTTGGATTGTTCGCCGTAAACGTGCCACATCGTAAGAGTCGTGGGTTTTTTGGGATCGAGCAAAGAACTATTTTTGTTGCAAGCAACAAAAGTAAACGGAATTGCAAGAAGCGCCGTGGCGGCGATCAACAAAGTGAGTATTCTTTTGGCATTACGTTTCATAGTGTTTTTCCGTTATTATCAGTCGGGGGAAATTGCCCCGATTTTTCAAAAAAACCAAATTATTTTTGGGTTTTTCCCCACCTTTTGGCGGGTTGGGTGGGGGAAAAGCCGTCCTGATTTTGATATACTGTCTATACACTCAAAGGTGATTATTTGCATTATAGCATAACATGCGCGCGCAAGTCAATCCGCCTTTGAGACAATAAAACGCGAAATTTGCGGAATTCACAATGGTTTTAAGTCGCGATTTTCGGCGATTTGGAATAAATCACTTAAATCAAAAAGGAGTAAGACTATGAAAAGAAAGTCATTTCTCGCAATTATGGTGCTGATGCTGGCAATTGTTCTGCTCACTGCCTGCAACAAGGACGGAAAGCACAACTTTGCGGAAGAATGGAGCAACAACGAGACTCATCATTGGCACGCGTGCACAGACAAGGGCTGCAAGGAAACCAAAGACAAAGCCGAGCACACCTGGGACGGCGGCAACGTGACTGTTGAGCCGACCACGGAACAAAAAGGCACAATGGTTTACACCTGCACGGTCTGCCGCAGAGAAAAGACCGAATCGATTAACGAACTTGTCGTCGGAACAGAATATACGATAACCTTTGACAGCAAAGGCGGCAGCGCGGTGCAACCCATCAAGGCAAGCGCAGGCGCGGCGATCACGGCTCCTGCCGCTCCCACCAAAGACGGTTTTGTTTTTGCAGGCTGGTATGAAAGCACGGACGGCGGCACGACGCTTTCCGACACGGCATTCAGTTTTTCATATATGCCGGCAAGAGTTTTCACGCTTTACGCAAAATGGGCGACTGCCGACATTAAGGGCAAGACATTCAAAAAAGTTGATGCAATCGTCGAGTGGGAGTCCGAAGCCGTCAAGCAAGCGCTTCTTGCAGAAATGGAAATGACGGAGGATGAGTATGTTCAATTCGTTGCATCATCAAAGGTCACAGTTGAGTTTGCGGCTGACAAAAATACCGCGACGGTGACCTATGATCAAGGTCCGGGCGAAGTAGGCGGTCAAGGCAGCTTCGGTGTGTTGTATAAAATCAAAGGTACTGCCATCGTGTTCTACGACAGCCAAGAAGATATGGAAAAAGAAATTCCCGCTCACAAGTACGGATTGATTGCCGGCTCAACGTTTGAGTTGTCCGCAGATAAAACAACCATTATACAGACTAATATTGAACCGGGTTTGGGCACATATAAATTTATTTTAAAGGTTGCCCAATAAACCGGCGTAAAAGGAACAAACACAAATAATAAAGGTTTTAAGTCGCGATTTCGGCGATTTGGAATAAATCACTTAAATCAAAAGGAGCAAGACTATGAAAAGAAAATCAATCATAACAGTGCTGGCGTTGGTATTAGTGTTGGCGTTGTCGTTGTCGATATTCTCGGCATGCAACAAGAAGCACAAATATTCAAGCGAGTGGAAGTTTGACGAAAAAACTCACTGGCACGAATGCACCACGCAGAAACACACCGACACGACGGAGAAAACCCCGCACGTGTTCACGTGGACAGAAAAAACACCCGCAGGCTTTCATACGGACAAAGTCGAAAAGGGCGTATGTGAATGCGGATACGAAACCGAAAGGACAATTTCCGGCACCGCAACGCACACGTACGGCACGGAATGGACAAAAGACGAGTCGGGACACTGGCACGATTCGACCTGTGACGCAACGGCTCCCACGCATGACGCAATAAAGGGCAATTTCGCCGCGCATACCTTTGACGAAGGCGTAGAAACCAAACCGGCGGACTATGGCGTGGTCGGCGAAAAGAAATTCACCTGCACGGTATGCGGTTACGAAAAGACCGAAGACATCGACGCACTTGATGCACAAGACAACGAAATCAAACTTGCAGAAGGCAAAACGCTTGGCAAGGAATACGACGGAGAAGTTGTTTCGATTGCGAAAGACAATTTCGTAATTGAAGGCAATCGCGAACCCGCATTTATGTTCAAGGCAAAAGGCGCGAAAGACGACGCGTACGCCGTAACCGCCCCGAAGAATGCCGGCGAATATACCGTGAAAGTCAGCGTAGCAGCCACGGCAGAGTGGAAATCCGCGACAAAAACTTTTGACTTTGCAATCACCCCCATGGTAATCAGCGTTGCTTGGGAGCCTACATACAATAATTCAAATACTTTTACGGGCGCACCCGCCGAATTGCTTGCAGGCGACGAAGCAATGATTACCGTTACAATGAGTAGTGCCAACGTCGGAGCAGAAGTTCAAAGCTTTGAAATCACAGGAAAAGACGCGGGCAATTACAGCCTTGCAAGAGAAGACGTCAACGTGGAAATCATCAAAGCAGACATCGTCGACTTTACAATCAGCAATGCAGACGCATTCAATAATCTTGTTATCGGCGCACAGAGTATCCCCGATCCCACAACAAATTACGTTGAAATCGGCACCGGTTACGGCGCAAAGACTATCTTCTGGGAACAAGAACTTGAAAATGGCGTTTGGAGTCGTCCCCTTACAAAAGAAGAAGTAATAAACATTAAAACGGGAACGTTCCGAGTGCACATTAAATATGCGGAAGGCGACAACTACAAATTCGGAGACGCGTTCGTCAAATTCACTATGAAGGCGAAACCGAGAAATCTTACCGTCAAGAACTTTGATGGTAAAACGTACGACGGCAAGCAAGTGGCGAACTTCACCTATGAAAACCTTGTTGACAAATTAAGCACCCCTTCAATTGAAGGCGGCGTAGAACATATCACACCTATGTCTTCCGGCGAGAAATACGTCGAGTTCCGTGAAGTTGGCGGAGAATGGGAAAGAAATTTGAACGTCGCCAACGTTCTCACGAACGCGGGAGAGTATGAATACCGCATCGGCGTCACGGCAACGGACGAATGGGAAGCAGTGGTTTCCGATATCAAATCTTTCACAATTAAGCCGTATGAGTTCGTGCTTGAACTTGGCTACGTTAGAAATCAACAAAATCCGTCGAATGATAGAGGCAAAACGTTTTTATTCGCACAATACGAAAATCTTATCGAAGGTCAGAAAATCCAACTTTGGCTTGACAACGAAAAAGCAGGGTTTGAAACCAAAGAAGGAAACAACAGTGTTTTCTATTTTATCCCTGACCAGAAAAAGAAAGTAACGACGGATTGTTTCTTCCTTAAAATAGGAAACATTACGAACCCTGTTATGGAAAACTACAAAATCGTTACCAAATCCCCGTCCGTAACGACAGTTGAGATTACGGTTGTTGAGCATTCTACAACCGAAAAGTCCACTTCCGGTTCGATCGAAATGGTACAACCGGCAGAAAATTGGATTCGCACGACTGTTGTAAAGGGATACTTCCAGGTCGGACAAACGGTTGAGGTGTACAGAAAGGTTATCGTAGGTAGTAGTGCTACTTATGTAAAAGTGGGCGAAGCCACGATTACAGAAATCAAAGTCGGAAACACAACAAGTGCAAGCGGTTGTGCAATTCCTTCCGACGGTAAAGTCATCATAGTTTTGGATCAGATATATGATGATATAGTGAGTGGCAAAATCGAAGCAAAATAACTTAAAAGTTATTATCTGATCAAAATAACGGATAAGCGGGCGTAAAAACCCGCTTATTCACAATTAAGGTGTTTTATGAAAAAGATATCAAAACTTATTGCGCTTGTCCTTGTTCTTGTTTTGGGCGTGATACTTGTCGCGTGCGGGAATAAGGGCGGCGGCGGTGACAATACCGCGACCACCGTCAACGAACTGACCGCAGAAAGCGGCGTTTCGGCAAGCGGGACTTTTGAGGGCGGCTCAAAACTTAAAGCAGAAGCCCACGCAGCCGACAGCGAGAAAGGACGGGCTGCAATTTCGGCAATCGACAAGCCGTACGACAGCGCAAGGGTTGCCGTTTTTGACATCACCCTTACCAAGGGCGGCGAAAAGGTGCAGCCGAGCGGCAAGGTCAAAATCACCATGCCGAAGCCGTTTGAGGCGGACGAATACGTCACTTATCACGTCAAAGGCGACGTCGTGGAAGAACTTGAAACCGCGGTCGTCGGCGACAAAATCTCTTTTGAAACGACAAGTTTTTCATACTTCGTGATCACGACAAACAAGGTTATGCACCGCACGAAACTCAACTATAAGGGCGTGTGGTATCAATCGTTGCAGGGCGAACCCGTCGACGAAACGAGTAGTTTCCAAAACGATCCGTATATGATTGAAAAAGAGGGCGACGCGTTTAAGATTGCGGACGCCGTCGAAGAAGACACGACATTGAAACTTTGTTATAATCCCGACAACTTTAAGTACGACGCGCGCGCAAGAGATAACGTGGGGTATCTTATCGGGAGAGGCGGAGAAGACTGGGAGTTTCGCGCTGAACTTCGCGTAGGCTCGCCGAACGGGCCCGCGATCGCGAAATGGCACGGCTACGAAATTTATGGTTATGATAGATACGAAAACTACGATGACGGCAAAGAGGTCGCGTGGACGGAAAGTCATTTTTTGAATTTCATCGGCGAGGTTCACCCAAAGCTTGAATACATACAGTTCGTTTCCGTTAAAAACGTTGACGGCTATACGGACGAAAACGGCGGGTGGATTTCGGAAAAAGACGCCCTTGACGTTTACGTCGTGCGTACGGTGATAGGCACTTCGCACAGATTGAACAGGGAGCTGATGGCAAGTCGGTACGGAGTTCCCAAAATATCCGAAAAAGCCGTAAACACCAGAATATCTTCCTACGCGGGATATCCGCGCTACTGGTGGTACTTCGATATCGAAGAAGGAAAGCCCACGCACTGGCTGCTTATCAACGGCAACGTCAAGGCAACGGTTTTCAACGGGCGCGGTGAATTGGTCAATTCGGCAAGCAGTATGAGAATGGATTTCGATTACGACGAAAAACTCGATATGGGCTTTGCCGAAAGCAGGTTTAACAGATATTATATTCTGCTGGAAGAAAACGGCGTTGAAAAACCCGATTGTAAAATGGATTTACAGTTTTTAGAAAACTCGTAAAGTATGGAAAAAATATTATTACGATATACTGAATAAACATAAGCCGTCCGAACGGTCGGCGACGGAGAGAAGTTATGAAAGCAATAAGAAATCTTATTATAACTCTTGTGGTTATAGTGGCAATACTGGGGGTTGTCATTATCGGCGGATACGTCTACGTCCGCACGACGTACGGCATAGACCTTTTCCGCACCGCGGGACAACTGAAAACGCTCACAAAAGACGTGGATGAAACCGCGCTTTGCCCGAATGCCTACGGCGAGCAGGATTTTGTCGAAATGAAAAGCGCAGTCAATGATAAAATCGACGGGCTTATCGTCTATGAAAAGGACAAAGGCTACAACGGCTATTCGGTCAATTTTGCTTCACTTGCGGGCAAAAGTATGACAGATCCGATTTTCCTCACCGAAAAGCATGTCGGGGCGATTGCCCAAACGGTCTTTTTCGGGCAGACGGGCGGCAAAATCAAGTTGGGCGATAAGGAAGTGTCCGTAACCGTCGTGCAGATTGACTTTTCGGAAATCGCCGCAAACGGCAGCGCGGACTTCAACGTCGTGGCGAAAATCGACCTTACGCCGTTCAAAGCGGATATGGGCGGTTTCCCGTATAAATACTTCAAAAAATATATCCCCGACAACCTTTACGTTTCGTCCACCGTTCGCGTGGATAAGACGGAAGAAGACGGCTTTGCCTATACCGTAACGCACAAATCGCTTACGCTTAACAATCTTTCGGCTGATGATACGGCGGATTTGTTCAACACCCTGAACGCCGTGCTGAAAATAGGTACTGCCGAAAACCTGAACATGCAGATCGGCACGACGGCGGTAAACGCACTTATCGGCACGAAAGACGCCATCGGTTTTGCCTATTCCATGAAAGCAATCGGGGCAAAGAGTTTCGATTTCGGCACTGTTTCGGACATAGACTTGTTTATCGTATACTAAACGACTTAATGCAGCATATTTGCGATGTAAAGTCGCGTTTTATGCAAAATATCCCCCAAAAATCCAAATAAGGAGATAATATTATGACGCACACAAAGGCAAACAAATCAAAGATATTGACGCTGATTTTGGGACTTGCGACGTGTTTTGTGCTTATGCTGGGCATTGTGCTTGCAAACCCGACTTTTGCAGCATATGCGGCAGGAGAAGACGGAACAGCGCCGACAATTATCCGCACGGGCGGTATTGACGTTGATAGAAAAAACCATATGGGCACTCTCCCTAATGCATTAAAGGGCGTAGAATACAAGGCGAAAGACGGTAGCAACTACAAAATTGAGGCTACTGGAACAGAACCGTTCACTTTTCGTGCGAATAAATCGGGAGAAGGCTATGCTCCACTGCCTGAAGGACTTTCGTTAAACCCGACGACAGGCGAAATCGTAGGTACGCCTACGGGAGATGCAGGTAAATACAATATCAGCGTTACCGTTACAAATAAATACGGTAGTGATAACATCTCTGTGGGGATGTACGTTTATGGCGAAACCTCCAAACCTAAAATCACGACAACGCAAGCAGATATTGCGGTAGGTTATGTAGATTCTTCATATTCACAGCGTATAGTTTATAATAGTGGCATAGGCGAACCTTCCAAGGCAAGCATTACAAACGGTAATTTACCTAAAGGATTAATACTTCGACAAGCAGGTTTTGGTATCTACATAGAGGGAAAACCTACCGAGGAGGGAACTTTTACTTTTACCGTGCGTCTGCAAAACGCCGCAGGATTTGACGAAGAGACATATACCATAACAATCCAAAAAGGATATCAAAGACCTAAAATTATAAACCAAGATGACATAACTAATAAACCTGCGATAAAAGGGAAATATTTTGAATTTCAATTTGAGGCAACCGGAACGAATGCGGCGGATAATCCGTTTTTGTTCTTTACGTATTTGAACCAATTCGAAGAATCAACACCTAATGCGCAAGACGAGTATGAATTAGGAAACGGACTATTCTTAACAAAAGAAGGAAAAGTATATGGCACGCCCTATAGCACTGAGGATATATCCTTTAATGTAGGTGTAAAAACCAAAAATTTATATGGCGACTACGAAGAAACTGGTTTCGGCACTGGCAATTGTTATGTTCCCGTTTATGAAAACGGACAAATAACTGGGGTTACTATTTCCCCTGAAAACACTTCCGTTCCAAAGGGTGGGCAAAGACAATTTACCGCAACCGTAATTGGATACGGCGATTTTGACAAGTCGGTTACATGGGATATATATGACTATTCTGCAGGTACAACAATATCTCAAGACGGCGTCTTGACTGTCGGAATTGATGAAACGGCAACAACAATAAGGGTTGAAGCAAGAAGCAAAGGCGACACTAATATACTTAAAGAAATACCAGTAACTATAATAAACCATACGCACACGACAACGCTTGTCCCTGCAACACCTAAAACCTGCACGACGGACGGGAATATCGAACATTACAAATGTAACGTTTGCGGAGATTTGTTTGCAGACGCAGGGGCAGTTAATCAACTTACCGAAGGACAAGTAAAAATCCCTGCGGGACACGAATACGGTGATTTAGTGCCAAAGCAAGAGCCTACCTGCACACAAACGGGTATGCAAGCGCATTACAAATGCTCGGTTTGCAACAAGTATTTTGACGAAAGCAAAACCGAAAAGACCGTAGATGAATTGACTATTCCGATAAATCCGAACGCTCACGATTTTGGGGCGTGGATAGAGGAAGTTCCTGCAACTTGCAAAGATACCGGCGTAAAGGCGCATGAAGATTGTAATAGGTGCAATAGGCATTTTGACGAGAGCGGAAATGAAATCACCGACCTTACTATTCCTACAAACGACAATCACGACTGGAACGCTTGGGTAAGCAACGGTAACGGAACGCATACCCGCACTTGTAAGAGAGATAGCGATCATAAAGAAACCGGCACTTGCTCGGGCGGAAAGGCAACTTGCACGTCAAAAGCGGTTTGTGAAGTTTGCAGAACAACGTATGGCGATACTGCACCGCATACATACGGTGACTTGATACCCGAAGTGCCTGCAACAACGGAAGACTTTGGCGTGAAAGAACACAAAGATTGCTCGGTTTGTGGAAGACACTTTGATAAAGACGGCAACGAAATCACCGACCTTAGAATTGCCAAAATCGGCACGCATAACGTGGTAATCAACGGCGAAAGCAATTTCTATGCACACGGCGAAAGCGTAACCGTAACGGCAGAAGATAAAGAAGGCAAAGAGTTCGTTGGCTGGAAGGACGCAAGCGAAAATATCGTCAGCACCAAAAAGGAATATACCTTTGAGGTAAAAGACGAAATGGTCCTTACCGCCGTATATCAGGATAAAGCACCGGGCGGCGGCACGATTGACGGCGAAATCGCACCCGCTCCCGATAAAAAAGGACTGTCCGGCGGACAGATTGCGGGCATCGTGATCGGAAGCGTTGCAGGCGTCGGAATCGTCGGGTTTGCAATATTCTGGTTTGTCGTGAAGAAGAAATCGTTTGCCGAGTTAATTTCCGCAATCAAAGCACTGTTCAACAAAAAGCAATAATATCAACAAGGCATTGTTCAACAAAAAACAATAAATCCAACAAAGCATTGATCAACAAAAAACAATAAATCCAAACAACAAAAAACCGTCCGTATTTCGGATGGTTTTTCCTTGGAGTAAGCACAGAAGCGATGATGCGATGTTTTTGCCTCTGGCAAAAGCGATGTGCCTGCGGCACGATGTGTGCCTTTGGCACGTTTTGGATAGCAGGGAGGGTTCGAAAGCGTAGCGTTTACGCTCAACAACCGCGCATTCGCGCTAATGCCTTGCATTTGACACTTTGTGTCTGGTTGTTGGCTATGTCCGCTGCGTTCGATTTCCGCAAATGCAAGCGCTTGCTTCTCTCTTCACTTGCGGTCAGCCTAAGGGTTCGCCCCCCCGTATACAAAAACAACCGCGGTTGCGGTTGTTTTTTGGTGTACCCGGGGGGAGTCGGAAGGAGCAAAGCGACGAAATAGCGTAACGAAGATGCTTGCATCGAAAGTGAAGCGCCAGCCGGAGGGTTCGACTGCAAAGCAGTGTGCGTTTTATTAAAACGCACGGACTCCCCCGTATACAAAAACAACCGCGGTTGCGGTTGTTTTTTGGTGTACCCGGGGGGAGTCGAACCCTCGACACCCGGCGTCGGAGGCCGGTGCTCTATCCAACTGAGCTACGGATACGTCTATGACGGATTATAGCACAAAACGGGCGGATAGGGCAACTTTATTAAAACTTATCGGAAAAATTGCCAAAAAAAAGGACGGAAAATTTCCGTCCTTGTGGAATCGTCGGTTATTCGGAGCGCAGGCACTCGACAGGATCCTTGTTTGCCGCCATATGCGCCGGTACAAATCCCGCAAGCACCGCCAAAACGACGCTGATACCGAACATCATAAGCGGCTGCCACCAGGAAAGCGTCGCAAGGTGCTGTACGCTGAACAGCTTTGCAATGACCGCGTTTATCGGCAAAATCAGTATATACGATATCGCAATGCCCAGCACGCCCGACAGACAACCGATAATGCCCGATTCCGCAATGAATACGCTCGACACGTCGAGTTTCCTTGCGCCGATACTTCTTAATACGCCGATTTCTTTCTTCCTTTCAATGACCGACGTATATATTATGATTGCAATCATTATCGACGAAACAATCAGGGATATCGCGGCAAAACCTATGAGTACGCCCGTTATGGTTGCGGTCATCGACTCCACGTATGCCATTATCATCGACAGGTTGTCGCTGTATTTCACGGGAGTTTCGCCGTTTGCTTGAAGAGTCGCGTTGTAGTTGTTAAGGAACGCAAGGATTTTCTCTTTGGAGTCGAACGAACTTGCATAGATTTTGATTTTCTTGGGCTTGTCGACGTCGGACACGCCGAGTTTCAGCATGAGAGAATCGAAGTCAGTGCTCGGATCGATTTCGCTGATACCGACCTCGTCGTTGTTCAACGCCTTGACAAGCGGATGTTCCGACGCGCGCTCCGAAAGGTATCTGGACAGGGCGGCGGTGTAGCCTATGTTGCCGTTTATCGACGTAACGTTTGCGTCTTCGCGGGGACGTACGACGCCCACGACTTTCACGTTCACGGTGTTTTTTCTGCCGTCGGTTTCGCCGTCGATAAATGTTTTTGCGCGTTGATCGTCCCTTGCGGAAATTTTTTCCCATTTTCCCGTTTCGGTGTTTTTGTGATAATAGTCGCAACCCGTGGCGATTTGGTATTGCAGGGGCTCTTTGCCGTTTTCACCGATAATATCGCTTATCGAAAACGTCGAGTTGCTGAAACTGTTTTCGCCGCCGGTCGAGCCGCCCAACGCGCTGCCGATATCTTCTTTCGATTTAAGCCCGAGCGCGAAGAGCGTATAGTCGTTAATTTGGTTTTTGCGGTCGACGACAAGCACGACTTCGTCGTAATTCGTCGGCCATTTGGAATTGCCCAGAAGTTCGTACTGCCGGTTCAGAAGCGTTGTGTTGTCGGTCATTTCGTCCCATACGGTGAGATAGGACGAGAACATTTCAAGCTGATCCTTGAAGCCGGAGAGCACGGGAATATCCGCAATCGCGTCGACGAAAGGCTGCACTTTCATATACTTGTCTTCGTCACCTTTCGAGTGAGTGTAGTCGCAGTAAACGTCGAAATCCGTGCCGTAGTTGTACTTGACGTAACCGATCGTTTCGTCAAAGTTGTTGTCGATATACGACTTTAATCGTGCCAAATCGTTCTTTGAAGTCAGCAAAGGGATATTATCAAGGACGTTGCCGATGACTTGTTGCGTATAAATCGTGTCGCCCGACGGATATTTTTCGCGCTTTGCCGTGTCAGTTGTCAGAAGGGACAGAATCGCCGACAAGTCCGTGTTGCTTTCACTGATTTCGATGGGGTATTGCGACAGCGCGTTTTCTTCCATTTTTGAAATGAACGACCTTGCGCCCGTCGAAAGCGCGAGAACAAGCATTATGCCGATGATACCGATGCTCCCCGCAAACGACGTCAGAAACGTGCGGCCTTTTTTGCTTATCAGGTTTGTGAAAGACAGCGAAAACGCGGTGAGCGGCGACATCGACGCCTTTTTGCGCTTTTTCTTTTCAATGCGTTTCAGCGCGCGCTTGGCGTTTTTCGCACCCGACTGTTCGATGTCGGAAAGCGCTTTTTCTTCGGCGGCGGTTTTTGCGGCAAGGTCTGCCGCCTCGTCGCTAAGACACTCGTCAAGGGTGTACTCGTTCGTGTCACCGACGATGACGCCGTCCGACATATTGAGAATACGGGTTGCGTATTCGTCGGCAAGTTGCGAGTTGTGCGTGACCATGACGATAAGGTGATCTTTTGAAATTTCTTTCAGCAGTTCCATAACCTCGACGCCGCTTTCGCTGTCGAGCGCGCCCGTCGGTTCGTCCGCAAGAATGATTTCGGGATTGTTGACAATGGCGCGGGCAATCGCGACGCGCTGCATTTGTCCGCCCGAAAGTTGCGACGGATGTTTTCTGGCATGGGCTTTCAGCCCGACTTTGTCAAGCGCTTCAAGCGCGCGGGCATGGCGTTCTTCTTTTGTAACGCCCGCAAGCGTCATCGAAAGTTCCACGTTTTTCTGAACCGTCAGGTGCGGAATCAGATTGTAACTTTGGAAGACGAAGCCGATACGCTTGTTGCGATAATCGTTCCAGTCAAGGTCGTTGTATTCTTTCGTGGAGCGGCCGTCGATGATGACGTTGCCCGACGTGCATTTGTCCAGCCCGCCGATTATGTTCAGAAGGGTTGTTTTGCCACAGCCGGAATGGCCGAGTATTGCCACGAATTCTTGTTTGCGGAATTGGATCGTGATGCCTTTCAAGACGTTTACGACGTTGTTGTCTGTCTTAAAATCTTTTTTAATTTCTTCAAGTCTCAACATAAAAAGCGCCTTCCATATTTTTTGATTTTAAAATAATAGATCTTAATATTAAAAATAAATTAAAATTGCAAAATTGTTAAGAGTATTTTTTAAAAAAACAGGAAAAGTTTTATCATCATTTACAAAAAAAAAGACAAAACGCGGGTTGTCTTTCCCTTAAACGCTTGAAAAACAGGGCGGCGAATGATATAATACCTATTATCTTTTGAAAATCCATAAGGAGAGATTATGAGTAAAAATCCAAAAGTCGACGCTTTCCTTCATAAGCTTTTCGGCACCACGCCGGGCGAGGGAATGCAGCCGAAAGAAGCGATTGCTTATTCCGTTGCCGGTTTCGGACAAAACTTCATTTGTACGATTATCGGCAGTTATCTTACCGTCTTCATGACGGACGCACTGGGCTTTGACCTTAACACGAAAATCGGCGTTATGTCGGGCGTTATGGCGGTTGCCTGGCTCATGCTCGGCACGCGTATCTTCGACGCTTTCAACGATCCCATTATGGGCAGTGTTGTCGACAGAACCCGTACGAAGTGGGGCAAGTGCCGTCCTTATCTCAAATGGATGGCGATTCCCATCGGCGTCGTTACCATTTTGTGCTTCCTGCCCTGGTATCCGAAAACGGGCGGCGGCTTTGCGGCTCTTTCGGTGATTTACGTTATCTGGTCGGTCGTGTATACGGTTGCGGACGTTCCTTACTGGGGACTTTCTTCCGCAATGACCAACAACACCGACTCCCGCGGAAAAATGCTGACAGTTGCGCGTCTTGCGTGCACGCTCGGCGCAGGTATCGTTACCGTTTTCGTGCCTATTATTACCTCGGGCGTAACTGCGGAATACAAGTATAACGAACTTGCGGTGCAAACCCCCGTCATCGTTTACCAGATCAACGACGTCAACGACAGCACGAAAAACGTTTACGTCTTTGATACGGAAATGCAAAAAGCATACTTCAACGACGGCGATATCAAGGAAGGCAACCTTACCGAAGCGGCGAAAGCGGCAGGCTTCAAATACGGCAGAACGGTTATCTACGACGATAAGGACAAT
>ULRW01071232.1_pt1 | contig 15331 bp, 9 predicted proteins | sample 1955581 | NCBI WGS metagenome assembly ULRW01 (sample SAMEA4835687, study PRJEB28245) | human gut metagenome | biome: gut microbiome; material: fecal sample | place: Denmark | collected 2008 | reverse complement strand
GTTTACGTGCGGCTTAGTGCGCTCGAATTTTGCCTTTGCCATTTTCTTTCTCCTTCAAAAAAAAGTTGTTTTTATGTTTATTTGCCTAAAATCTTCTTCGCGACGGCCTCGCTCACCTGCTCGTAATGGTCAAACTGCATTGTGAACGTGCCCCTGCCCTGCGTGCGGGACCTGAGGTCCGTTGCGTAGCCAAACATTTCGCTCAGCGGGCATATCGCGTCTACAACCTGCGCATTGCCGCGGCTGTCCGTACCTTCTATGCGGCAGCGGCGGGAGGTCAGGTTGCCTATAACATCTCCCATGTACTCATCAGGCATCACGACTTCAACCTTCATAACGGGTTCAAGCAGCACGCAGCCGGCCTTTTCCAGCGCATCCTTGAGCGCCATGGAAGCGGCGATCTTGTATGCCATTTCGGAAGAGTCAACATCGTGATAGCTGCCGTCAAGCAGCGTTGCCTTGAAGTCAACAACTTCGAATCCGCCAAGCGAGCCGGTCTTGGAAGCTTCCTCTATGCCGGCCTTGATAGCGGGGATGTATTCCTTGGGAATAACGCCGCCAACTGTCTTGTCCTCGAATTCGAATCCGGCGCCGGGTTCCAGCGGGGAGAATTCCACCACGCAGTGACCGTACTGACCGTGACCGCCGGTCTGGCGAACGTAACGGCCTTCGCTCTTGACGGTGCGGGATATGGTCTCGCGGTATGCGACCTGCGGACGGCCGACCTTGCACTCAACGTGGAACTCGCGTATAAGCCTATCCACGATTATTTCAAGGTGAAGTTCGCCCATGCCGCTTATTATGGTCTGGCCCGTTTCCTTATCGGTAAAGGTACGGAAGGTGGGGTCCTCATCGGCAAGCTTTGCAAGCGCAAGGCCCATCTTTTCCTGGCCGGCCTTGGTTTTGGGCTCTATGGCCACCTGTATAACAGGATCCGGAATCTCTATGGTTTCAAGCAGCAGCGGATGCTTTTCATCGCAAAGCGTATCGCCCGTGCCGGTCTCCTTCAGTCCGCCAAGCGCAGCTATGTCGCCCGCGTGCGCCTCGGGAATTTCGGTACGGCTGGAGGCATGGATAAGGGTTATCTTGCCAACGCGCTCGCGCTTACCCTTGGAAGCATTGTAAACATAGGAATTTGACTGAAGCGTGCCGCTGTATACGCGGAAGAAGGTCAGCTTGCCCACGAACGGGTCGGCAACAATCTTGAACGCAAGCGCCGCGAACGGTGCATCATCCCTGCATTCGGTCTTTATTATCTCCGTGCCGTCCACGCTGGTGCCTTCCGCGGGGGGTACGTCCAGCGGAGAGGGCAAAAAGTCCACTATCGCGTTGAGCAGGGGCTGCACGCCCTTGTTCCTGTAAGACGTTCCGCATACAACGGGCACTATCTGGTTGGCTATGGTGCCCTTGCGCAGGGCCTTCATAATATCCTCGTTGCTTACTTCTTCGCCGCCGAGGTATCTTTCCATCAGCTCTTCGTCCACGTCCGCCGCGGCTTCAATCATGGCGGTGCGGTACTCTTCGGCCTTTCCCACCATGTCGGCAGGGATATCCTCTATCCTTATGTCTTTGCCGTCGTTATCGTAATAAACTTCGGCCTTCATAGTTATAAGGTCTATCATGCCGCGGAAATCGGCTTCCGTGCCAATGGGCAGCTGAATAGGCACAGCGTTTGCGCCAAGCCTGTCCTTCATCATCTTTACCACGTTATAGAAGTTCGCGCCTATTATGTCCATCTTGTTGACATAAGCTATGCGCGGCACGCCGTATTTGCTGGCCTGACGCCATACGGTCTCGCTCTGGGGCTCAACGCCGCCCTTTGCGCAGAATACTGCCACAGCGCCGTCCAGTACCCTAAGCGAACGCTCAACTTCCATTGTGAAGTCAACGTGACCCGGGGTATCGATGATGTTGATGCGATGCTGCCGCCAATAGGTGGTGGTGGCAGCGGAAGCGATGGTTATACCGCGCTCCTGCTCCTGCACCATGAAGTCCATTGTGGCTGCGCCCTCGTGTACCTCTCCTACCTTGTGTATCTTGCCGGTATAGTAAAGTATACGCTCGGTAGTGGTGGTCTTTCCGGCATCGATGTGGGCCATGATGCCGATGTTTCTCGTTTTTTCAAGCGGGGTTTCTCTGGCCACTTGCAGCCCTCCTCTACAAAAAAATTTATAAAATCTATATATACGCCGCTTCCGCTTTTTGCAGAAAATCGGACCCAGCCGTTAAGCCGGATCCGTTTTTGCAGCAGTATATTGCCGTTATTACCAGCGATAGTGCGCGAAAGCCTTGTTGGCCTCGGCCATCTTGTGGGTATCTTCCTTCTTCTTGAAGGCGGAACCGGTCTGGTTTGCGGCGTCCATGATTTCGCCGGCAAGGCGCTGCATCATGGTGTGCTCGCTGCGGGCGCGGGCATAGCTTACCAGCCACCTGAGACCGAGAGTCTGGCGCCTTTCGGGCCTTATCTCAATAGGTACCTGATAGGTTGCGCCGCCAACGCGGCGGGCCTTAACCTCAAGCACGGGCATGATGTTGTTCATGGCCTGCTCGAATACTTCCAAAGGCTCGCGGCCGGTCTTTTCGCGAATGATTTCAAACGCGCCGTAGCAAGCCTTCTGCGCAGTACCGCGCTTACCGTCCAGCATGACCTGGTTGACGAGCTTCGTCACCAGCTTGCCGCCGTACATAGGGTCATCAAGAACTTCCCTCTTGGGTACAAATCCACGTCTCGGCATCTTAATTTCCCTCCTTATTTCTTGGGTCTCTTGGCGCCGTAGCGGGAACGGGCCTGCATACGCTTGGCTACGCCCGCGGTATCGAGTGCGCCACGGATGATGTGGTAACGAACACCAGGCAGATCCTTTACGCGGCCGCCCCTGATGAGGACGACGCTGTGCTCCTGCAGATTATGTCCCACGCCGGGGATGTACGCGGTACCTTCAAGACCGTCGGTCAGGCGTACACGCGCTATTTTACGCAGAGCGGAGTTAGGCTTTTTAGGTGTAAGAACACGTACCGCGGTGCAGACACCACGGCGCTGGGGGCACTGCTTGAGGATAGGAGAGTTAGACTTGTAGCTCACCTGCTCACGGCCCTTGCGAACCAACTGGTTAATGGTCGGCATTGAAGAATTTCCTCCAAACAAAATTAATATTCTTTATATTAAGAAAATCCCTTGCAACCCCTTGAAAGGGACATTTTCCGCAACTTAGGTATTGTAGCATTCATTTCGCGGCTTGTCAATCGATATAGCCGGAATTTTTAGGCATTTTCGCTTTTTTCGCCATGAATACCGTCTTTATTTATCATCTCGTCCGGCATTGCGGCAAACAGGCCGTGGCTCATCGGCTTTTTGGAGAATACCAGCCTGCTCACGCCGTGCTCGGCAAACAGCTCAAACCAGCCCTTCTCCTTCAGCTCCGCAAGCATCGGCGCATTCATCACGTTGAGGTACGTCCGCTTTGCGTAGCTGCGCTTCATGCCGCGGTAGGCTATTTCCGCAACCGCTATGCCTATTATTGCCCACGCCGCGAATATATAAAACGGCAGCCCGTGCGTAATAGCCATAAGCGGCTCGTTCACGCTCCTAAGGCTCAGCACTATAAGGCCGCTTAGCAAAAACGCGGCTATTATAAGCCCCTTAACGTAGCTCAGGCGGGTAATGCGCTGCTTGCATTCTTTGCAGCAGCTAACCTGCGCCGGAAGCAATGAGCCGAAGCGCGGCTCCTTTTTCAGCAGGCCCAGCAGCCCCTTCGTCCTGTGCTTGCGCGCACCGGGATGCCCCATATCGAAAAAGGCATAGTATTCCCTTTTGCCCTTTTCGCCTTTGCACAGCACGCATTCTTCGCCGGTAAACAGCTTTGCCATGCCATCCTCCGGCAGCAGGGCGGCCATGTCCGCAAGGTCCTGCTTCACGCGCGCGGTCTTTTCCTCGTCAGAGCAATCCACCGTGCATTTTTCGCAGCTTTCCATGTTCAGCGCCGCACAATATTCGCTGCCGTAAAGCGGACAGTCCGCGTTTGTATACTTTGGTTGGGTCATATACTGTTCTCCTTACGCGGTTATGCTTTGGGCCGCAATGGAACTTATGCGCCCCACGCGGCCCAAATATGCGTTTGTTTTTATTACTGTTCGGCGTTCTTGGGCTTCACTTCCACGTTGCGGTAACGCTTCATTCCTATGCCCGCGGGTATCAGCTTGCCGATTATTACGTTTTCCTTCAAACCTACCAGCGGATCTACCTTGCCCTTTATGGCGGCTTCGGTCAGCACCCTGGTGGTCTCCTGGAAGGATGCGGCGCTCAGGAACGAATCGGTTGCGAGGGCGGCCTTGGTTATACCAAGCAGCTTCCTCTTGGCAACGGCGGGCTGCATGCCCTTCATCACCATTTCCTCGTTCTCGCGCTCGAAGCGGAATATATCCACCAGCTCGCCCGGCAGCATATCCGTATCGCCCGCGTCCTCAATCTGCACCTTGCGCAGCATCTGGCGGATAATTACTTCAATGTGCTTATCCGCTATCTCAACGCCCTGTGAACGGTACACGTCCTGAACTTCCTTGAGCATATAGGCCTGCACGCCCTTTACGCCCTTTATCTTCAGAATGTCGTTGGGGTTGATGGAACCGTCGGTCAGTTCGTCGCCCGCTTCTATCGTGTCGCCGTTCTTCACCTTCAGCTTGGCGCCGAAGGGGATAAGATACTTCACGGCTTCGCCGTCGTCGCCGGTTATGGTGGCTTCGCGGCGCTGGCCTTCGGTTATTTCAACCTTACCGGCGATCTCGCTTATAACTGCCAAGCCCTTCGGCTTACGTGCTTCGAATATTTCAACTACACGGGGAAGGCCCTGGGTAATATCCGTTGCGCTTGCAACGCCGCCGGTATGGAAGTTTCGCATGGTCAGCTGGGTACCCGGTTCGCCTATGGCCTGCGCGGCAATTATGCCCACCGCTTCGCCTATGTTCACCTCTCCGCCGGTGGCCAGGTTTGCGCCGTAGCACTTGGTGCATACGCCGTGGTCGCTGCGGCAGGTGAATACGCTCCTGCACTCCATACTCCTTATGCCCGCATCCACTATCCTGTTGCGGATATCATAGGTTATCATGCTGTTGGCGGGGCACAGTACCTCGCCCGTTTCGGGATGAACAACCTCGTTCACGCTGTAGCGGCCCAGTATACGATCGCCAAAGCTTTCAACTACCTTGTTGCCGTCCATTATGGCCTCTATCTTCATGCCCTTGGGCGCTTCGCCGCGCAGGGCAAAGCAGTCGTCCTCGCGCACTATAACGTCCTGAGAAACGTCAACAAGTCGCCTGGTCAGGTAACCGGAGTCCGCAGTACGCAGAGCCGTATCGGCCAAGCCCTTACGCGCGCCGTGGGAGCTGATGAAGAACTCAAGCACCGTAAGACCTTCGCGGAAGTTTGCACGTATAGGCACTTCTATGATCTGGCCGTTCGGGTCGGCCATCAGTCCGCGCATACCGGCAAGCTGACGGATCTGGTTGGTGGAACCACGGGCACCGGAGTTTGCCATCATGAATATCGGGTTATATTGATCCAGCGAGTCCATAAGGGTCTTGGTGACCTTGTTGGTCGCGTCGTCCCAAATGTGTATTACGTTGGTACGCCTTTCCGCATCGCTGAGGAAACCGCTCCTATACAGGCTGTCTATCTTGTTTACCTCAACCTCGGCCTCGGCCAGTATGGTCTTCTTCTCTTCCGGCACGGTTATGTCCTGGAAGCCTATCGTTATGCCGCCCAGTGTGGAATAACGGAAGCCCATCGCCTTTATGCGGTCCAGCATTTCGCTGGTTTCGGTCGCGCCGTAACGGCGGTAGCACTTGTCTATTATCTTACCTATGTCCTTCTTGACGACCAGTTTATCGACCTCAAGCTTGAACATATCGTCCGCAGTGTTCCTTTCAACGAAGCCAAGGTCCTGCGGTATGGCGTTGTTGAATATAACGCGGCCGATGCTGGTGTCTATAACCTTTCTCAGCTTCCTGCCTTCAAATTCGCGCTCTATGCGGATTTTCACCTTGGCATGCAGCGAGCATTCGCCCGTCTGATACGCCATTATGGCTTCATCCTCGCTGGCAAAGGCCTTGCCCTCGCCCTTTTCGCCGTCGCGCTGCAGGGTAAGGTAGTAGCAGCCCAGAACCATGTCCTGCGTGGGTTCCACAACAGGCTGGCCGCTCTGCGGCTTAAGTATGTTGTTGGATGCAAGCATGAGGAACCTTGCTTCCGCCTGCGCTTCAACGCTGAGCGGAACGTGCACGGCCATCTGGTCGCCGTCGAAGTCCGCGTTGAATGCGGTACATACCAACGGGTGCAGCTTTATGGCGCGGCCTTCAACAAGGATTGGCTCGAACGCCTGTATACCAAGGCGGTGCAGCGTAGGCGCGCGGTTGAGCATAACGGGATGCTCTTTTATGACCACTTCCAGCTCGTCCCATACCTCTGTACGGACGCGCTCCACCATGCGCTTTGCGCTCTTTATGTTGTGCGCAAGGCCGTCGTCAACAAGCTTCTTCATTACGAAGGGCTTGAACAGCTCCAGCGCCATTTCCTTGGGCAAACCGCACTGATACATCTTCAGCTCAGGGCCTACGACTATAACGCTTCGGCCGGAATAGTCAACGCGCTTGCCCAGCAGGTTCTGCCTGAAGCGGCCCTGCTTACCCCTAAGCATATCGGAAAGGGACTTGAGCGGCCTGTTGCCGGGGCCGGTAACGGGGCGTCCGCGGCGGCCGTTATCGATAAGGGCATCCACCGCTTCCTGAAGCATACGCTTTTCGTTGCGCACTATAATGTCCGGCGCGTGCAGCTCAAGCAGCCTCTTGAGGCGGTTATTTCTGTTTATAACCCTGCGGTAAAGGTCGTTAAGGTCGCTGGTGGCGAACCTGCCGCCGTCCAGCTGAACCATAGGCCTCAGTTCCGGCGGAATTACCGGCACCGCGTCCAGTATTATCCATTCGGGCTTGTTGCCGCTCTTAAGGAAGGCTTCAACAACGTCCAGCCTCTTTATGGCGTTTGCGCGCTTCTGGCCGGAGGAGGAGTTGACCTCGTCCTTAAGCTGCTTTTCAAGCTCCTCAAGGTTAAGGTCCTTGAGCAGTTCCTTTATGGCTTCGGCGCCCATGCCGGCCTTGAAGGCCTTGGGGCCGTATTCGTTCTGCGCATCGCGGTATTCCTTGTCGCTGAGAACCTGCTTATACTGAAGCGGTGTGTTGCCGGGATCGGTAACGACAAACGCCGCAAAGTACAGCACTTTTTCAAGGTTCCTCGGGCTCATGTCCAGCAGCATCTTCATGCGGCAGGGTATGCCCTTGAAATACCATATGTGTGATACGGGGGCGGCCAGCTCAATGTGGCCCATGCGCTCGCGGCGCACCTTTGCGCGGGTAACTTCAACGCCGCACTTATCGCACACCACGCCCTTGTAGCGCACGCGCTTATATCTGCCGCAGTGGCATTCCCAGTCCTTGGTCGGCCCGAATATGCGTTCGCAGAACAGTCCGTCAACTTCCGGTTTGAGCGTGCGGTAATTTATGGTCTCGGGTTTTTTGACCTCTCCGTGCGACCATTCCCTTATTTTTTCCGGGGATGCAAGGCCAATCTGTATAGCGTCAAAATTTGTCAGCTCGAACAATGCTTTTCTCTCCCTTCATCCGCGTTTTATTCGCCGTCGAACTCGCTGAAGTCCGCGTCCGAATCATCGTCATCGTCATCATTGAAATCAAATTCGCTGAAGCGATCATCGTTCTCCATCGGCGCCATGTCGGGCACGTCCTCAAGCCCGCTCATGTTCACGTCGATAGGCGTTGTGTCGTCATCGTCTATCATTTCGCCGATCTGAATCTCCTCGTTGGTGTCGCTGAGCACCTTTATATCAAGGCCGAGGGACTGCAGCTCCTTGATAAGCACCTTGAAGGACTCCGGTACGCCGGGCTCGGGCACATTTTCGCCCTTCACTATGGCTTCGTAGGTCTTTACGCGGCCCACTATATCGTCGCTCTTTACGGTCAGTATCTCCTGCAGCGTATTCGCCGCGCCGTAGGCTTCCAGCGCCCAAACTTCCATTTCGCCGAAGCGCTGTCCGCCGAACTGGGCCTTGCCGCCGAGCGGCTGCTGAGTTACCAGCGAGTACGGGCCGGTGGAGCGGGCGTGAATCTTATCGTCTACCAGGTGATGCAGCTTCAAATAGTACATGTAGCCAACGGATACCCTGTTTTCAAAGGGTTCGCCCGTGCGGCCGTCGTACAGCACCGTCTTACCGTCCGGATCCTTTCCGGCCTTAACAAGCAGATCCTTTATATCCTGCTCGCTCGCGCCGTCGAATACAGGCGTTGCAATGTGCCAGCCCAGCGTCTTTGCCGCCATGCCAAGGTGCAGCTCAAGCACCTGACCTATGTTCATTCGGCTCGGAACGCCCAGCGGGTTAAGCACTATCTGCAGCGGCGTGCCATCCGGTAGGAAGGGCATATCCTCTTCGGGCAGTATCCTTGAAATAACACCCTTGTTGCCGTGGCGGCCTGCCATCTTATCGCCAACGGATATCTTTCTCTTCTGCGCAATGTATACGCGCACCAGTTCGTTCACGCCGGGGGCAAGTTCGTCCTTGTTTTCGCGGGTGAATATCTTCACGTCCACTATAACGCCGCCTTCGCCGTGGGGCACGCGCAGGGAGGTATCCCTCACCTCTCTTGCCTTTTCGCCGAATATGGCGCGCAGCAGGCGCTCTTCCGCGGTCAGCTTGGTTTCGCCCTTAGGCGTTACTTTACCAACCAGTATGTCGCCGCTCCTTACCTCTGCGCCGATGCGGATTATGCCGCGCTCGTCAAGGTCGCTGAGCGCATCCTCGCCAACGTTGGGTATGTCGCGGGTTATTTCTTCCTTGCCCAGCTTGGTGTCGCGGGCTTCGGTTTCATGCTCCTCTATATGTATGGATGTGTATACGTCATCCTTAACCAGCTTTTCGCTTATAAGTACGGCGTCCTCGTAGTTATAGCCTTCCCAGGTCATGAAGCCTATCAGTATGTTGCGGCCAAGGGCTATTTCGCCGTGCTCGGTGCTTGCGCCGTCCGCCAGCACGTCGCCTACCTTCACCTTATCGCCCACGTTCACTATGGGGCGCTGGTTGATGCAAGTGCCCTGGTTGGAACGCTTGAACTTGATGAGCTTATATGTATGGCGAATGCCGCTTGCATCCTCGGTCACTACCTTGTCGGCTGCAACGTAGATAACCGTTGCATCCTCGTGCGCAACTACCACAACGCCGGAATCGTGCGCAGCCTTGTATTCCATGCCGGTGCCAACCACGGGCGCTTCTGGCATGAGCAGAGGAACCGCCTGGCGCTGCATGTTCGATCCCATCAGCGCGCGGTTAGCGTCGTCGTTTTCAAGGAAGGGTATCATTGCCGTTGCAACGGATACCAGCTGCTTGGGCGAAACGTCCATGTAATGCACCTGCTCGGCAGGCACTTCGATTATTTTATCCAGCCAGCGGGCTACAACGTGATCCTTAGCGAACCAGGTATTGCCCTCCTCTGTGGTAACGGTGGCCTCGTTCGCCTGCGCAACTATGAAGTCGTCCTCTTCGTCCGCAGTCAGGTATACTATGTCGCTGCTGATGGAATGGTTCTTGCCGTCCACCTTCCTGTAAGGCGCCTCTATAAAGCCGTACTTATTGATGCGCGCATATGTGGAAAGCGAGTTTATAAGGCCTATGTTAGGACCTTCAGGGGTTTCAATGGGGCACATGCGTCCGTAATGCGAATAGTGAACGTCTCGCACGTCGAATGTGGCGCGGTCGCGGTTCAAACCGCCGGGACCAAGTGCGCTCAGCCTGCGCTTATGCGTAAGCTCCGCCAGCGGGTTTGTCTGGTCCATGAACTGGGAAAGCTGGCTGGAACCGAAGAATTCCTTTATCGCCGCTGTAACGGGGCGGATATTTATAAGGTTGCTGGGCATGGCGGTTTCCATGTCCTGTATGCTCATGCGCTCGCGCACAACGCGCTCAAGCCTAGTCATACCCACGCGGATCTGGTTCTGCAGCAGCTCGCCTACGCTCCTTATACGGCGGTTGCCCAGATGGTCAATGTCGTCCGTGCGGCCGATGCCGTAATTCATGCCGATAAGGTAGCTTATGCTGGCTATCATATCATCGGGCAGGATGTGCCTGGGTATAAGGTCGTAAACATGCTCCTTCAGCAGGGCCTTGAGCTCTTCCTCGTCCATGCCCTCGCCTTCATTGAGCAGCTGCATGAGCGTGGGGTAATGCACCCTTTCGTTAAGGCCTGCTTCTTCGGGATTGAAGCTGAGGAAATGCTTGGCGTCCACGAATAGGTTGCCAAGAACCTTTATGCGCTTATCCTCCGCCGTAACGAATATGCCGCGCAAGCCGGTGTTCTCTATGCGTTCGGCGGCCTCGGCACTTATGCGTTTGCCGGCTTCAACTATTATTTCGCCGGTGGCGGGGTCTATAACATCGTCTGCGCTTATATGTCCGGCTATGCGGGCGGCAAGGCTCAGCTTTTTATTGAACTTATAGCGGCCTACGCGGGCCAGGTCGTAGCGGCGGTCAAAGAACAATGCGTTCAGCAGGCTCCTTGCGCTTTCCTCCGTGGGGGGCTCGCCGGGACGCTGACGCTTGTATATCTCTATAAGACCGTCCTCAACGCTCTTGGTAGTATCCTTATCAAGAGTGTTCATCAGCCTTTCTTCTTCGCCCATCAGTTCGATTATTTCGGCATTGGTGCCGTAGCCCAATGCGCGCAGCAGCGCGGTTATGTAAACCTTGCGCTGGCGGTCTATCTTAACGTGCAGCACTTCGCTGGAATCGGTTTCGTATTCCAGCCATGCGCCGCGGTTAGGTATTACCTGGGCGGAATAAAGATTCTTGCCCAGCTTATCTATGCTGCGGGTATAATATACGCCCGGAGAACGCACAAGCTGGCTGACTATAACCCTTTCAGCGCCGTTTATGATAAAGGTGCCCTGCTCGGTCATGAGCGGGAAATCGCCCATGAACACCGGCTGCTCCTTTACTTCTCCGGTTTCCTTATTGATAAGCCTGACCAGTACCTTCAGGGGCGCGCAGTAATTAACGTCCCTTTCTTTGCATTCCTCAACGGAGTATTTGGGATGGTCAAAATCGATTGAATAATCGACAAACTCCAAAACGAGTTTTTCCGTATAGTCTGTGATCGGGGAAATGTCGTCAAGTACCTCCCTAAGGTCCTCTTCAACAAACCGCTTATAGGAGTTCTTCTGAACCTCTATAAGATCCGGCATGTCGAGAACCTCGTTGATACGGGAGAAACTCATGCGTTTCCTTGTGCCCATCTGCACTTCATGTACCATCGTGTTCACTCCTCTATATCGCGCTTGCGCGGCGTTTATGGCCGATGCGCCACCCCGGCATGAGCGTTCCCGTATACGCGGGCCTGCATACCCCGCATTTTAGGGAACAGCGCGGCAGTCTCTGGGAAAATGCAGACATTTCCCACAGATTACCATGCTAACGCAGTTTAACATTGTACCAAAGAGAATTAGGCTTGTCAATGCTTTTGACAGGCCGATTTGAGATTTATTCAGGAAAAGTTTGCCATTTATTTACATTTTGCGCGGGAAACGGCGGCAATTACCGTTTCCCGCGCAATGTGTGTTATAGTGTGTATTTTACGCTTCCGCTCCCGCAAGGGCTATTATGGCGTCCGCAATGGTCTTGGTGTCCTCTATCAGATCGTTCACCGGAATGTATTCATCCGGCATATGCGCCCTGCCCGGTTCACCGGGGCGCTCTATGCCGAACGCCACGGAGTTCTTCATGTGCCTTGCGTATGTTCCGCCGCCTATTGCAAGGGGTTCAAGCCTCTGCCCGAAGCGCGCGGCATAAACGTCCAGCAGCTTCTTCACCAGCTCGTCATCGGGGCTTATATAGTAGCCTTCGCTCCAGCTTATGTCCGTCTGCACAAGGCCGGTCTCCTTTATGCCTTCGGTTATCTTCTTTTCAAGCTCCTCCGCCTTGCTGGATATGGGGGCGCGCACGTCGAAGGTAAGGCGGTGTATGCCCGTTTCGTCCCAGTCAAGCACGCCGGGGTTAAGCGTGAGCCTGCCGGATGCATCCTCGCTGTCTATGCCCAGCGTTTCGCCGTGGCAATCGAACTTCAGCGCGTTGGTGAGGGCGTTCACGGTGTGCGCATCCTCGCCTTCAAGGGGCAGCTTGTCCAGCAGCGCAAGCATTGCAAGCATAGCGTTCTTGCCGTGTTCCGGCTCGGAGGCATGCGCCGCAAGGCCCTTCATTGTTATCTTTGTATTGTTTTCGTCTATCGCTTCCGCGCTGCACGCAAATTCGCTGCCTTCCATAAACGCTTCCATTATGGGTACTATGCGGGAAAGCGCCAGCGGCACTGTAGCCACGGCCTCGCCCGGCACAACGTTGCGGCGGGTGCCGGCGTGCAGGGTTATGGCGGAATCAAACTTCTTTTCGTATTCCGTGCGGAATATCATCTTTTCGCTGTTCACAACGGGGTATTCGGCATCTGGAGAGAAGGAGAGCGTGGGCGCCTTGGCAACCTGATTATAATGCTTCAGGCAGCTCATGCCGCTTTCCTCGTCGCAGCCCAGAATAAGCCTTACGCTGCGCCTGAGCGGTACGCCGCATTCCTTTATGGCCTTCATGGCGTACAGCGCCGCAAACGCGGGGCCCTTGTCGTCCATGGTGCCGCGGGCATAAAGCTTGCCGTCGTGTATTTCGCCGCCGTAGGGGGGATACGTCCAGCCCGTGCCCTCCGGCACAACATCCAGATGGCATATAACGCCAAGCTGCTCTTTACCGCCTGCCATATCTATCGCACCGCAGTAGCCGTCGTAATCCACGGTATCAAACCCAAGCGCCTTGCCGCGCGCAAGCGCATCGTCAAGCGCTTTTCTTATCATCGGCCCAAACGGCGCACCTTCGCTTGCATGCTCGGTATCCTTTACGCTCGCTATGCTCAGGTTCGCCCTAAGCGCCTCTATCAGTTCTTCCTTATGATCGTCTATCCATTTGTCAACAGCGCGATTCATACCTTTCCTCCATTGCTTTACTATCGTGCAGCATTATGCTGACTACATTACAGCATACCCTATTATGCGACTTTTTTCAATCTTCGCTTTCTATTTTATTTATAAACCTTTCTCATTCCGGCCTTTATATATTTATAAAAAAATGGTAATATGTATAATCAGATAAATACTTATGGAGGGTAAGTTTTATTATGAATATACTTATTGCGGCGCTGCTCGGCCTTGTTCAGGGGCTTTGCGAATTTCTGCCCGTATCAAGCAGCGGCCACCTTGTGCTTTTTCAAAATATTTTCGGCATAAACGAAGGCGCAATGTTCTTCGATACCATGCTGCACCTTGGCACGCTTGCGGCCGTTATAGCCGTTTACTACCGCCAGCTTTGGGCGCTTATCAAAAAGCCTTTTCAAAAGAAGGTATATCTTCTTCTGCTTTCCACCCTTGTTACAACGGTGATAGCGTTTGCATTCAAGGATCTGTTTGATTCCGCATTCGAAGGCAAGTTCTTAGGCATAGGTTTTTTGATAACGGCGGTTATACTTTTCCTCAACGAAAAGCTGTCCCACGGCAAAAAGGACATTGAACACATGAAATATACAGAATCCCTCGGCGTGGGCCTTATGCAGGGCGTTGCCATATTTCCCGGCGTTTCAAGGAGCGGCTCCACAATCGCGGGCGCGCGCTTCTTCGGCCTTTCTAAAGAGGCGGCGGCGGAGTATTCGTTCATATTGTCCATACCCGCAATACTCGGCTCCCTTGTGCTGCAAATTCCCGATGTTGCCGCGGAAGGCCTTCAGGGCACGGATTGGGGCTGCGTTATTGTCGGCACGATAGTTGCTGCCGTAAGCGGCTATTTTGCAATACGCTGGATGCTCAGGCTGATAACGAAAAAGAGCCTGAAGGGCTTTATCATATACGTTGCGGCGCTGGGCGTGCTGGTGCTTTGCGATCAGCTTATATTCAACGTTTTCTTCACCAACCCGTTTTAAGCGAGGATAGGCCATGGACCCGAGAGCAAGGGCGGTTTACCGCGTTGACGTGCGCAGCTTTTTCGATACCGATGCCGATGGGCTGGGCGACATAAATGGCATTGCCGCAAAAATAGATTATATAAAGGAGCTGGGCGCGGATACGCTCATGCTTTCACCCGTGTTTTCGGGCGAAGGCTTTAAGATAGACCCTGAAATAGGCACGGCGGACGACCTTGACGCGCTTATAGACAAGGCCGCGTCCCGCATGATAGGCACCGTGCTTGAGATGAGGGCCGATATGCCCCTTAACGATGCTTCGGACATAGACCGTGCCTCCGCCGCCATGCGCTATTGGCTGGACAGGGGCGCAATGGGCATTGCCGTAAATACCGATGCGCTCACCGCATCCGGCGACAAGCGCGCGCTGCACCGGGCTATGTGCGCCCTGAACAGGAATGTTTTTTCGCTGTATCCGGATTGCTTCACGATCGGCATAGGTAAAAACGTGCCCTTTGAGGACGCCGTGCAGCTTACGCGGACGGAAAACCGCGAACTGCTGATGCAGCTTTATATCCCCGCGCACATGGCGGAGGCTTTCTCCCCCGCTTCCGGCTCCCTCGGCGCGCTGTTCGGCGGCGGGGACGCGAAACGCTTTAAGCACGATGCGGACTATTATCAGGTGCAGGGCGAGTTGAAGGGCGGCTGGTTCCTGAACGGCATTTCGCTTGCGCAGGGGCAGTTTTCACCGCAGCAGGAGCTTACGCGCCGCCTACGCTCCAAGGCCGCCTGCCTTTACGTTATGACCGGGCGCGGTACCCCGCTAATACGGCAGGGCGACGAAATAGGCCTTTATGCCGAAAACACCCCAATGCAATGGAACAATTCCCGCGCCGCCGGCTTCACACTTGGCACGCCCAGGCTGAAGGGCGAAAATTCGCTGAGCCACATAAACGTTGAGGACGACATGACGCATATGGATTCCGTATGCTCGTTCTATAAGCGCTCAATAGCGCTCCGCCGCAGCCACAGCGCACTTATAGGCAGCGAATACGCGCCCGTTGATTCCGAAAATCCGCGCGTTATGGCATACACCCGTTCGGACGGGGCGGAAAGCCTGCTTGTGGTCATAAACCTTACCGACCGCGCGGCAAAGGTTGCGCTTACGGGCTGCAAAAAGGGCGAATGTCTGCTTTTCACCAATTCGCCCAAGCCCATTGCCGAAAGCATGAAGCTTCAGCCGTATGAAGGCTTTGTGTACAGATTAAGGTAAAGCAAAATGGAAGCTGACAGCGCGCGC
>ULRW01022343.1_pt1 | contig 15883 bp, 9 predicted proteins | sample 1955581 | NCBI WGS metagenome assembly ULRW01 (sample SAMEA4835687, study PRJEB28245) | human gut metagenome | biome: gut microbiome; material: fecal sample | place: Denmark | collected 2008 | reverse complement strand
GGTAGTAGTAAAGATGAAGCGATTGCTTGAGCCGGAATAGATTATGCTTTCGCAAGATCGTGTAACCGTGTCCGAATCGGTATCCAAGAGCCGATGGTAAGCGCGGGCGGCGGTGCCGTTGCTTTTTCTTCGGCAAAGCCCGATGCGCTCTTTCGACCTTGGGCGTAAACCCGACGCGGAATATCTGCCAGTTACCTTTGATCTTCATTCCGATCTCGGCAAGCCACTTCTTGATATCCTCCAGCAGCTTCCTCAGCTTTCGCTTGTTGGAACCGAAGATCGTGAAGTTGTCCATCTGCCGCAGATAGTGTGATACGCCATACTGCTTTTGATGGATCATCAGGTCTAAGGGCTGGAGTGTCAAATGGAGAAACCATGCGGAGAAGAATGCGCCGATGAGGACTCCGTATTCCATAATGGCGTCGCACAGCCAGAGCGTTTCGGTGTCCTTGAACACACGCTTCAAGGCTTCGATGACATACGGCGGATCAAGCTCCTCAAAGCAGTGGTAGATGTCGCACTCGCAGCAATACTTTGTGCCCTCCACATCGTTCTTCATCCACTTCTTCAATGCCTTGACGCCATAGGAGTTCCCTCGGCCGGGGACGCTTGCGATGCAGTACCGGTCCATGCTCCGCATAATGTGCGGGATCATCGGCTGCACAACAGCGTGGTGAACATATTGGTCCGGCCACAGAAGCGGCTCGTTGATGTCTCTCCATTTGCCTTTACCGCTGTCCGCGTTGCGGTCCCAGCGCCGTCGCTTAAGGGGAGGGTGCATGTGCTCGTCTCCGTCGACCAGACCTTGGATGAATGCTCGGAGCTTCTCCACATATTCATCCATATTATTTTCGATCTCAATGACCTTTTTGTTCAGGCTGTGATTGCCGTTTCGCCGATGGCCGGCGTTCACTTCCCGAATTGCCAGACGAAGGTTTTCGTCTGATATGATCTCTTTGTAAACTCGAACTCGTTTCATCAGGGATGTTTTTCCTCCTTGTAGCCTCACAACCGTTCCAGCGCCGCGGGGTGTTCCAAGGCGAGACCTGGCCCGAAGTGTACTAAGCTGTGTCCTGTCGGCTTTTCTTCAGCAAGTGCTGTGCGGTCAACCGTGCGATATAGAAAGGGTGAGGAACCCCTACTACCAAATGGAGGGTTAGCCTGTGGCTCAGCAAGGATGCGACAGCCGATGTTGTCGTTCGTGTTCGACGCGTTGTTGTAGTTGATGTAGAACGGACCGTGATTCTGGTTCTGGTTATAGTTACCGCCATGGTACAGGCACGGATATCTACCATTGAAGTTCCAGTTATCCGGGACCATCGTCTGCTGCACAGTTGACCCCATGTTAAATTGTTGTTTTTCTTAAAAATATCAGTGAAATGCAAGGGGAAGGGGCTGCGGCCCCCTCACCCCTGCACCCCTACCTCTTCAGGGGAACGGTCACGCCGCCTTTGGCGGGCGTTCCTGGAGGCGACAGCCGACGTTGTCGTCCGTGTACGACGCGTTGTAGTAGTAGATGTAGAACGGACCGTGATCCTGGCTCTGGTAATAGTAACCGCCACGGCACAGGCACGGACACCTACCATAGAAGCTCCAGTAATCCGGGACATAGGTCGTTTGACTGCCGTTTGCCGCGCTCGGGAACAGTGCCCATTCAAGACCGCTTGCTGTCGGAATGGTGAAGTCGGACGGATAGCCCGAAGAGGGCGTGCCGACCAGCGTGCCATTCGCGCTGTCGCTGAAGTTGTTGGGATTGCTGATGACATTCAGGCCGTTATTGTTGTAATAGCAGCCGTCCATCCAGTCATAAACATTGTCCCACCAGCCTTCGATATTGCGATACTGCGTAAAGCCGTAGCTGTCGCGGCTTGCCGCGGTCGTACCGGTGTGATAACCCATCGCGTCGGTCTGACCGTTGTTCATCTTGGAACCGTTCGTAGAGCAGCCTCTGCCGATGCGCTCGCCGTTCCAGTCGGCAAATTCCACGAGAAACAACATATTCACATACCAGAACTGAGCGAAATCCATCTGCCAGAAGTTAGCACCGAGGTTATGGATGCCGGTTCTCGCCTGGCTTCTCGTGATGTTTACCTGCTGTGCGGCGCCCGTGGTGGACTTATAACCGCTGGCGCAGTGGTAACGGCCGATGTAGGAGAAATCCAGTTCTCCCTTGCCGTCGCCGCGGTCGCGGTTCACAGGGTCAACGGAGAAGCCCGCAACGGGACCGTCCGCGATCTGGAGCTTGAGCTTCTTGCCGGTCTTGGTCCACTTGAACCAATACTTCGGCTCCTTGACCTCAACGCCGCCTGCACGAGTCTCCTTGACCATACCGCTCCACGGCATCTTGCCGTCAAAGGGAGAAGAACCTCCGCCGTTATTTACTGCGGGGTTCGGTTCAGCAAAGCCAGCCGCCGCGTCCGTGCGCTTGCCTCTGGTAGAGCCGCCGTTTGTCCAATCCCATTCAACGCCGTAAATGGTCACGAACTGCGCCGTTACGGAAACCGTGGTATCAGAGGCTGCCTTATGGTTTGTCCCCTCTGCCACCTTCACTGTGATGACCGCGTTGCCGGTCGTATCATTCACGCTCTCCACCGTCACAAGCCCGCTGGACTGATTGACGGATTTGATCTTCGCGACGCTCGTGTTGTTCGAGGTGGCTGTGATCGTACCGTTGCCCTTGCGGTTCACCGTAAAGGTGGCCGTTCTTGCACTGGTATTCAGCGTGATGGAAGACGGGCTGTTCGTCACGGTGTTCGCCGCCTTGCCGATACTCCAGGAGGCGGTCTTACCACCCGTAGAGCCATCGGACCACTTGTAGTTGGAAGTCGGCGTAAAGGTAGCGCTGTAAGTTCCTGCGTTGGTAGCGGCCGTCACGGAAACGGTCATCTTTGCCGAATCATAGGCGGCGTTCCACGAAGGAGTCTTCGGGTTGCCGTCATAGACAAGCGTGCCGCTCTGGGCAGGAACCGCCGCGATGGTAGCTCTGCCGATGGTCCACTTGATGGTCTTTGCCGCGGTCGTACCGTCCGTCCACATACCCTTCTTCAAGGTAAAGGTCGCCATGTACTCGCCGGCATTCGTCTTGGCAGATACGCTCACAGAGGAGTTCTCATTGTCGAAATTCTGCCACTTCGGCGTCTGGGCGCTGCCGTTGTAGGTCAGCGTACCGCTCTGCGAAGGAATGGAAACGAGCACCGAGATGATCGTCCACTTCACTTCCTTGGCGCCTGTGCTGCCGTCGGACCACTTGTAGTTGGAAGTAGGTGTAAAGGTCGCCGTGTACTCACCGGCAGCCGTACCGGAGGTATCGCCGCCAATGGTCATCTTGTTGGTGTCATAGCCGTTCCAGCTCGGTGTCTTGCTCGTGCCGTCGGCAACAAGCGTTCCCGTCTGCGTCGGCAAAGCCGAGATGACAGCGCGGTCGATCGTCCACTTTACGCGGGCCTCATCCGTGCCGTCCGGGAACAGATAGCCGTAGGACAGCTTGAAGATCACCGTGTAACCACCTGCGTCAGAGGCGCTCGTAACGCCGGAGATCTCCATTTTGAGTGGATCGTAGCCGTTCCAGCTCGGCGTCTTGTCCGAACCGTTGTAGGTCGGAATATTCGTCTGCGTCGGAACAGCAATGGTCTTGCCCTGCACCGTAACAACAAGGTCGACACTCTTCGTAACACCTTCGTAGGTGTATTCAAGCTTCATGACCTGGCGCCCCAGCGTAGAGAAGTTCGTCGTCGGATAGGTGTAATCCAGTACCGCCGCCGTGCTACCGTCCGAGAAGGTCGCTGTCACGACCATGCCCGTCGGATCAAGGCTCTCCTGATACTGGTAGACCGTCTTGGCTGGCTGCATGGTGATGGCGATGCCGACAAGCACCTTTTTCACCGTCACGGCAACCGTCGCGGTCTTCGTGATGCGACCCTCGGTGTAGGTGATGACAACTTCGCTCACCCCGTCCGTAAGAACGGAGGGAGAGACGGTGTAACCCGTCACATTTGCCATCAGACCTTCGCCGTAGTTTGCCACAACGACCATGCCGGTGGGGTCGAAAGTTTCACCGGACTTATAGACCGTTTTGTTGGGCGGGGTGGCGATAGTCAGACTTTCCATCTTCGGAGAGCCGCTGCCACCGCCGCCGGAAAGGTTGAATACCTTGCCAACATTACTCATCTGTTCCGACCTCCAGTCGAATGATAAAGACGGACAAGTCAACGGTCGGCGTCGTATCGCACCGGAAAGTCATCTGCCCGCTTGTGGTTACATTGTCTGCGCTCACGCCATAACTGTCGTACACATTACGGGTACCGGCGTCTGCGCCTACAAGATAAATATAGTTGCTGTCAGCTAAGAGGGAAGCATGTGCAACAGTCTGCGCTCCGCCGCTCCAATTCGCGGCCGGCAGAGTAACAGAGATGCCGATATGCTGGAGATCCTCCAGTCCGGCGGCAACAAGCTCCGCCAATTCAGCTACCTGCTTGGCGGAATCCTTCTTCCCCGCAAGTGCCAGCTTTTTGAGCTGGTCAAATGTGGAAAACTTATGCTCTGCCATGTGTTGTTACCTTCCTTTCAAAAGGTGGAACGGGGGACAGGAAGCCCCATCCCCCGCTCACATATGCTGGATCAGACGGAAGCCTGAGCGCCGAAGACTTCGGTCAGCATGGCATCGACTTCCGCGTCGGTAGCCATCACGATGTCGGTCTTCTTGACAAAGGTTTCGTCGACCTGGGTCTTGGTGTAGTAAGACTCCAGGGCGGTGCTGATCGCGGCAGTCACCTCGGTCGTCTTGGCGTAATCGCCGATGCTCAGAGCATTGATCGCCTCGGTGATGTAGGCGACAACGGTGGTAGAGGTCGCACCCTCGGGCAGCGTGCCGACAAGAGTCTTCAGGTCGGCGATAGCGGTCTTGTTCTCGCTGATGCCACCGGCCATCTTGGTCGCCTCAGGACCGTGCTTGGCAACCCAGTCGATCAGCTCCTTGTAGCTGTTGACCACATTGTCATCGGTCACATCGGTGGCGAACTTGTTGATAGCCTTGTCGATCATCTTGCTGATGGAGCCTTCGCCGTCTCCGGTCAGGGTATCCAGGTCAGCCTGCTTCGCCTTAGCGTCGATGATGGCCTTCAGAGCGGCAGCCAGATCGCTCTCAGCAACCTCGGACTTGTAGGCCAGAGCCGCCAGACCGTGAACGGGAATATCAACGCCGTTGGCGGAGATGGTGCCGTTGGTCTTGCCCTCAGCGATGAGGATGTCGGCGATCTTATCGGTCAGAGCCAGCAGAGTGCCGTTGACCTTGATGCCTTCCAGCTTGTTAGGCTCGCCGCCGGCAGTCACCAGGTCATTGACCTTAGTGGTCAGGCCGGTAACCTTAGCATCGACAAGGCCGATCTCGCTCTTTGTGCGCAGCGCCAGTTTCTTGAGCTGTTCAATAGTAGTGTGCTTGGTAGTAGACATATTGCATGTCCCCCTTAAATATATTTGTTCACGGCTGTTCGCCGAAAACATCATTGAGTAGGTCATCAACTTCTTTGTCAGAAGCGGTGTTGTCGGGTGTGCTTCCGCCCGGGTCGCTCGAAGCAAAGGCGTCGTTCAGCATATCGTCGACCTCTTTATCCGAGGCCGTTCCGGAAATGCTTCTCTGGATCTCAACGATCACCTCGGTCAGCGTCTTGTTTCCAAAACCCGCCGTTGATGGGTCTCCGATGATTCCCATGATCTGCTTATAGGCTTCATCGCCAATCGGGTCTCCGGAGCCGCCTGTGCCAACGCTGATATTGGCCGGGAAGAGGATCTTGCTGGTCACATGCCAGCCCGTCGACTTTCGTTCCTCGCCCTTGACGCCATAAACGGCGATCTTCAGCGGGATACCGCCTTTCTTCAGGCATTCGCCCGGAATGTCACACTTGTCTTCGCTCAGCACCACAGCCATGCTGACGCCGCCTGCCTCAAAGAGCGCAGTCTTTGCGAACCCGTCCCAATCCTTGCTGAAGGCGAATTCGACCGGATAAGGCGTCGCTGCGTTCTGGATCAGCGTGGTGTCCTCCACCAGCATGGTGAAGCAGCTTTTGATCGCGATTTTCAAATCATTCGCCTCCTTCTTCGGCATTGACCGACAGTTCAAGACGCACGATGTTCACCGTGATGTCTTTGATCGGGTCGGTATCGTTCACAAATGTGATGAAGCCGGTCGTGGAGATGTCTTTCGGACGCACATTGCATTCGAGGTATTCTTCACGGCTGGCTTCATATGCATCAATGAGGTATTTGTACTTGGCAGCGGCCACAAGGCGGCTCTCCGCCACAGTGATGGAACCGTTCGACCATCCGGAGGCCGGCAGCACCAGATCGAAATGGATGCCGAGCACATCGCCCGTACCAGTTCCGTTCAGGCCGTTGTAGACGGCGATGTTATACTTGCTTCCGTCTGTCATCGTAACGGTGTAAATATCAGTCGAGCCTGGCGTATGATTGCCCTGCGTCAACTGAATGCTCTGAATACCGTTGCCGGTCGGGCCGGTCAGCTCACAACTGATGTTGGTGTTCACATAGGTGCCCTTCTCAGCGTCCCAGATCCACCAGGTACCGTTCTCCGGCTTAGGCGGCTTGCCGCTGTACTGCTGTGCGGTCGCGGCGCTCTCTGCGGCAGACTCCTTGTAAGTCTTGGCGTTTGCCTCAGAGTTCTCGGCGGACTCCCGCGCATTCTCGGCGGCCGTTTTAGCGGTCTGCGCCTTGTCACGGGCGTCCACAGCAGCCGTTTTAGCGGCTTCGGCGTCTGTCTTCGATTCAGCGGCGGCATCTTCCGATGCTTTTGCTCCATTTTGACTGTTCGACGCCGCATCTCTTGCAGCTTCCGCAGCAGCACGGGCCTCTTCCGCTGCGTTGCGGTCAGCAGCAGCCTGTGCGCCAAGTGTCTCAGCCTCTGAGCGAATGGTTCTCACGCGCTCCTCGGCGGCCTTGACCTCTCCCTCGGCAAGCGTCGCCGCTGTCTTGGCGTCCGTGGCCTCCTGTGCCTTCTGCTTGGCGATCTCTTCCGAGTTCTTCGCCTCTGTCTCAGACGCCTTAGCACCGGCGGCAGCTTCTTTCGCATCTGCGGCCTGCTTGTTGACATTTTCCTCAGAGGTCTTGATGCTTCCCTCGGAGAGTGCAGCCGCCGCAGCGGATTCGGAGGCGCTTGTCGCCTTTTTCTCGGCATCTTCGGCAGACTTCTTGGCAGCCGCGGCATTTGCCTGTGCGGAATCCTTGGCGGTGGAGGCAAACTCCATCGCGCTGCTGGACTCCGTGTTCATCGCTGCCAGAGCATCATGGATGGAGCCGCGAACCTCTTCGCCATAAATGGCGCTGAGGATTTTTTTCAGAAAGCTGCTGATATCAGCCATCTAAATCACTCCTTCCTTAGTCCTCCAGCATCCAGTCGAGCAGCAGGATCTCCTCGCCGCTCAGACAGCCGATCGTATCTTCATACTTGGCGGTCATCAGCTCGACCTCATGCTCCATCTCGTTGAACGGGGCAAGCTCGTCGCAGAAGGCCTTAAAATTAGGAGAGCCCACCTTGATGGAAATGGTTCCGGTCTCGTTGCCACTTTCATCCTTGTCGGGCTCTCCGTATTTGTTGATGAGGTCGTGTTTGAATGCTTCATACTCGGTCAAAGCAGTAGAAAGCATCCGGAAGTTCCTCGCGGCGATATAGCCGATCTTGTTGCGGAGCTGAAGAAGCGGCCGCAGGTTCTGGACCATCACGACCATTTCTGAATTTTTAAGCTGTTTCTTCAACATTATCCCTCCTTTTGCTGAAGCAGTTCTTCGACCATTTGATAGAGTTTCTGGATCATGTGCGTATTGAGCGCGATAAGTTCGCCGTATCGGATGCTGTAACGGTAGTCCGTGAGACCATCTTCCAAAATCTCCAACACGGGGTCTTTAACGAGTGCGGCAAGTTGACTGGAGGTCAATCCAACATCGAGCATAGCCTGTTCCACATCTTGGGCGATAAATCCAAAATGAGTTCGCCCGGAGGTGCCTTTGTTGTACTTGAAAGTAGATGGCTTCAACGCCAGGAAAAACGCCTCGTAGGCTGAAAGGTCATAGTCGATCGTGTTCTTGATTCTAAGATCGGAACGAATAGTTGGCTCCTCACTCATTGTGATACCACCAGAAACGACAATATCTGCGCCGATTCCGGACATACGGGCTCCGGCATTGGTCACGATGATATAAGGATCATAGCCGGGGCCATTGGAACCATACATCATAGAACCGTAAGTTGTATGCACACCGTCGGAACCGTGGCCCTTGCAGAATCCACCATAACCGCATGATAGGTCGATATAGTCAGCGTCGATCGTACCGGAGCGAATATAATTTGCATTGATATAGAGCCGACCAGTCGTCGAATCACTGAAAATACCGAACTTCGCACCACCGGAGGTGAGCACATCAAACACATTCTGGTCAGTGCACCGATCCTGATAGGCCTTGTTTGCTCTCGACCATGCGGCAGAAGCCTCATCGTAAGCGTCGTCTGCGGCGCTCTTTGCAGTGGCCGCGTTTGCATTCGCCGTGCTTGCCAGCGAGTAGGCGGGGTTGGAGGTGAGGTTCTGGTTCGTCACGGACGCCCAGTTGATCGTGCTTCCGGCGGACAGCGTCACCTTACCATCTATGGTAACGGAACCGCTGGAATCAACAGCAAAGGTCGTGCGGACACCGTTGGTAACGGTAAGTCCGTAGACGCTCAGATATTTGGACTTGAATCGCTCGTCATCCATCATGCTGTTGCCCGCTCGGTCAAGGAAGTCAGAGGCCTGAACCACGCCCTTAAAGTTTCCGTCCACACCGACCAGCGTACCGCTGAAGGTGCCTTTCGCCGCAGCCAGAGTACCCGCAAAGGTGCCTCGGCGTGCGGTCAGGTTGCCTTCCTCGTCAACAGTGAAGTTTCCGTCTCCAATGTCGATTGAGCCTTTCTTCATCGTCAGCTTGCCGCTCTCGAAGTCAAGCGAGAAGTTTCCGCCGTAATCTTTCAGCGTACCGGCGCGGATCACATCGGCATTGAGAACACCGGTCGTGATATAGTCCGCAACAATAGAACCGTCCATTGTGATGGCAAGCCCAAAGGTCTTTCCGTAATCCTTGGAGTAGCCAAGACCGTTCATGTTCCATTTCCAGAGCTTGTCGGCTTTGGTATAGTCGCGGATATTGGAAATATAAAGCGTGTCAGAACCGTATTCGTCCCGTGTGATCGTGATGTAGCCGGTCGTGGCCGCTGTCATGATCTGTGTGGCGTTTTCTTTTGCCTCTTTCAGGATGTTGTGCGCCTTAGGGAGACCCTCGATTTTCTCAAGGATAGCGGCGCTGATCTGGTTGTTCACACTGGTAAGGCTGGTCTGCACCGTGTCGCCGAGCGTAAATTGGGTATTCTCAGGGCTGTCCAAAGGGATCTCCAGTTTCGTGACAGGAAATACACGGTCAAGACCATGCGGCCGCGAGATCACGCGGATCTCGTCCAGCAGTTTCACTGCCTCCACATTTGCATTAAGATAATGGAGGTCAAGGGCACTCACTTCCAGTTCCATATTGTCGAACTGTAAGTCGGCAAGATATGCCTTCGCCTTTTCCAGCAGCGCTTCAGGATCAGAAACGCTGTCCCATGTCACTGTTTTCTCGATCCAGCCATAGGTTTTCATAGCCTCGGAGGACTGGACATAAAGGCTACCCTCATTCACGCTCTCCACAGTCAGATAGGCGTCCAGCGCCTCGATCTCGCTCTTGTCAAGCCTGTTGCCAAGCGGAACGATGACCGTTGCGAACTCCGTCATATCCCATCCCTTGGTGTGTTCGATGAGGTTGGAGCCGAACTGGATCGTCTGGCTGCAAGTGTCGGGGTAATCAGCCAAATAGTCGAGATAGCGGATGCCGTCTTCCTTACGCACCCGCAGATGACCGCCGTACTGCGCCACCAACGCATTCAAGATCGTGATGGTCTTTTCATAGTTGGTGTAATAAGTCGGAAAATCTTCATCCACCACAGTAACAATGCCGATGGTGAACTTCCGGTTGTCTCCGACCTTTGCGTTGTGAATGGCGATCATCGCCTCAAGGTACTCACGAATCGTCCCTCCGGCGTACTCCGCAGGCGGCTGTGTGCTGTCGTTGAAGAATGCAAGCTCGCCCTCGCAAGTAAGCACCCGGTTTCTGTAAAAGTCCTCGTTTTCAGAGAGGACGCGCCCCGCCCAGATCTCTTTTCCGTCCTTGTGGACGGCGATGTCAGTCACCATACGGATGATGGTGCTGTATCCGAGATTGGAGGGCGGAACCGTCATCACGAAGGAACCGGCCGCATTGTCTTCCAGCGTCAGCTTGGGGTTTGCAAGCTTCATGTTGTCCAACGCGAAGGCATCATTGTAGATGCAGACGCCATCGGCATAAACAGAATACATCGCTTACAACCTCCCTTGTCTGAAATCAACGGACACGGTCCCCGTTCCCTCGTCGACCCAAAGATAGATCGTCCCGCCATAGTCGCCAAACAGAATAAACTCAGGGATCTGAATGGTTCCATCCGGCAAAAGCTTTGTTAGGTCGATGCTGAGCTGACGGTTGACAAATCGGACATGAACGCCGCGCCCTTCACTGCTTTGCACAATGAATCTGGGGCATACCGGAGCCCGTCCGTACATCACCGCGTCCAGCTCGATCTCTTTCATCTCTGTCGTCACCGCAATATTGCGGAACAAAGCTGCCTGAATGACTCCATTTTGAAAGTTGAACGGGTCCCATAGCCAGTTGTCGATGGAGGAAAGGTTTTTCCACTTGTAAGGGCCGACATCGTAGTCGATGACGAGCCGCGACCAGTCCTTTTCCGACTTCCAGGCGTTCACTGTGAAGCGCCCTTCGTAGAAATATTCAGGATCGTCCTCAAGGATCGCCCGCATGGTCTGTCCGTGCAGATAGTCCATGATATCCGAGTACGCCATGTGCCATGGTTTGAAATCATTCATGACGATAAACTCGATAGACCCTGTCCGGTTCTGATACACCGGATACCCGGTGAGGGCTTGCGACAGATCAATGACGCCGTCCCCACCGGGAATGTCCAGAGTCTTCACCTTTTGTGCAGGTGGATTGAATAGCGGACGGGAAGCGGGGACAAGCCGCCAATCGTCCCATGTGTTCTTATCGCCAAATGTGATCGAATGGTACAACTTAAATCCCCCTTCCTCTTTGTGTAGACCGCTGCCCGAGCGCCACATCCATCGGTTCAGCAAGTTCGCCGACGAGCGCACCGGTGTTCAGCACAACACGCAGCTTCTCCATGCGTTCCAGCATCGAAGCCATCTCACCTCGAAGCGTGCGGAGTTCAGCCACAACATCATCATTGTCGACGGAAATGCTTGTCTGGCTGCTTCCGCCGCGCTGTGCCTCAAATGCAACGGCAGCCTGCCCGACAAGGCCGACCGCTCGCTGCGAATAGAATAGGTTGTTCAAGGCGTCTGCTCCGGCCGATACGGCGGAAAGATCCAGAACAGGACGGATCACCGGCTCCATGTCGAATCCGCCGCTCACAATGTCGGCAATAGTCTGGAGCACACCGGAAAGACCGCCCTCGGCCGACTCCGCCATCTCAGAACCGGCCGCATAAGATCGGTCAACATAGTCCTGAAGACCTTTCACGAAACCAAGGCCGGTGTAGTTACCGATATCACGGAATACCCTCGATGGAGAGTGGATGTCCAGTGTCGATTTCGCCGCCTGTACTCCTGCAAGAGCCAGTTGCGTGATCTCGTCAACAAAGCTGGACTTCTCAGACTGAACGCCTTCAGTAAGCCCTTTGACGATCTGCTTGCCGGTCTCATCCCAACCAGCTTCCGTCAGAACCTTCTGCGCCGTGTCGGCCATCTCCTGAAGCTCATCCTCAGTATTGTTCTTGATAAGACCAACCTTTTCCTCAAAGCTTCTGCGGAGCTGTTCCAACTGAGCGTTGGCGTCTTCCGTGACCTGATTCATCTTCTCCTGCCAGAGAGCACGATACTCGGTAAGCTCCTGATCGGCCTCCTCGCGGAGTTTTGCAATATTCTGCTGGGTCTCTTCGCGCAGCCCCTCTAATTCGCCGACCGCCTGCTCACGAGCCATTGCGTGCTTGACCTTCCAGAGGTCAGCATACTTCTCAAGCTCGGAGTCACTCATGTCATTCAGCGCCTTGATCTGGGCAATCGCATCAGGACCCATATCCTGAAGTTCCTCGATAAGGTCACTGTCAAGTCCTCTGCCGGCAAGAGACTCTAAAATATCCTGCCATTCGCCAAATTCCTTGACCTGTCCCTCAAGGTTTTTCATCAGGGTGTCGCCGCTGACCTCATCACGCTCCTTCACAGCGTCAAAGAGGCCATAGGACTTATAGAGGGAATCCTCGCGGGATTTCAGAGCATTCTCGTACTTGTCGTTCTCAGCCTGAATATCGCTCGCCAGTTGCGCGTTGATCGACTTTACCTTATCAGCGTACTCTTCCTCCAGGTCGAGCCGCTTCTGGTTCGCCTCGCTCTGCACAGACTGCACATCAGAGATATACTGTTTCTGCGCGTCGCTGATCTCTTTCTCCAACTGATAAACTTGCAGGTCGAGCTTCTTCCGCAGCTCTGTCCCCTTGGCATATCGGCTCTGAACACGCTTATAGGCAGCCAGTTCCTCTGCAAGAGTCAGCTTGTTATACGATTTCTGCTCTTCGATCCAGTTCATCGAATACTGATAAGTGGCCGTAACCAACTCATTTTGAACACGATAGACCTCGCGGTCGATCTGCTTTCGTTCCTCGCTGCCCTCGCGGTATTTCTTCTGGAGCGTTTCCCATCCGGCAAGCTCCTCTTTCAAGCTGAGCTCGCTATAATATTTCCGCTCTTCCGCCCAATCCTTAAAGGAGTCGAGTCCCTTCTGTGCGACCTTGATGGCTTCATCACTCATCTTTGCCGCAGCCGAAGAAACCGGAACGATAGCATTGTTGATACCGATGGTCATACCCTCGCCAATGTTTTTACCAAGCTCGATAAACTCGCGGGAGGGAGAATGACTGTCCAGCGCCTTCTTTGCCGCATTCAACGCCGCAAGACCCAGATCACGGCCCGCCTGAGAGGCGCCGCTCAGCTTCGAGCGGATGCCGTTGATAAAGCCCTGCGAAACATTCCTGCCGGCTTCATTGAACTGATCCTTGTAGTTGTTCACTTCTGCCACAACGACCAGCATGACAGACTGCATCGCCGTCCGCACGGAAGCACCGTTGCTGCGGATCGTGGTACTGAAGCCGACCATCATCTGCACGACCGCGGTATTCATGCTCGTGGTATGTGCTTTCACGGTCGCGGCCATCGCAAGCATCAGCTCAGCCATCGCCACATTAACGATCGTCTGGTTCTGCCGGATGGTCGTGCCTGCGGAATTGAGCATATAGATGACCGCCGTGCTCACGGTAGCTCCACTGTTATAGAAGGCGTCGGTAAAGTTTTGGATACTTGTGTTTGCCAGCAGAACCAGCGCATTCGTAAAGTTCACAAATGCATATTGATCCATATTCTTCACCGTATCGGCAAGCGCCACCAGCTTCTCGACCTGTGTGATCGCGCCGGAGAGCTTGCTCATGTTGATACCCTCGATAGAGGCGGAGTAAGCCGCAAGACCATTGCCGAAGAGAACGAGCTGGTCGCCGAAGTCGGCAATGCTGTTGTCTCCGGTGAAGAAACTCACAAGCCCACCGCAGTTCGGAATGGTATTGGATAGTTCCACGAGCGCCTTACCGGCAGAAGCGGAATTGCTGACGGCACCGACATCCATTCCTTTGACAGCGAGAGAGTAGTCCTTCATGGCCTTTCCGAACGGAACCAACTGCTCTCCAAACTTGTCCATGTCATTCTCACCGGCAAAGAAGCCGACTACACCGCCGCTGTTTGGCAGCGTTGTGGCCATCTCTGCAAGTGCCTTACCGGCAGTCGCCGCTTTGGAAACAAGGTCGGCGTCCATCCCGCTGATGGCGTTGCTGAACTCCGCCATGCTTTCTCCGAACGGAACGAGCTCATCAGCAAAATCCGAAAGAGAAGAACTACCCGTGAACCAGGACGCAATACCCTGCACAAGCTCGGCCTTCGTAAGCAGCAATATCGCGTCTGTCAATGCCTGCACACCGCTGAACATCGCCGGAGAGATACTGCTTGCACCGTCGATAAACGGCCGAACATTTGTCATAAACGCTGCAAGGTCACTGCCGATCTGCGGGAACTGACTGGAGATACCACTCATGAATCCGCCGACAATGCCGCCGACAAACCCACCGATAGCCGTACCGATCTGCTCCAGCAGCTTACCGCCCTCACCGATCAGCCAGGAAAGGCCGGGGATCTGCGCAAGGGCACCGACAGCAGCAAGAACGATCGCCAGCTCAGCGATAAGAGCACCCATGCCGAGCACACCTATCATAGCACTGGGGATCAATGCGGCTACCGCACCCAATGCGACCATAATGCCGGACAGCAGACCGATGCCGGCGATGGTTTTCACCAATACGCTTGTATCAAGTCCTGCCAGAGCATCAATGATGCCTGAGAAGAATGCCGCGATCACATTAACTGCCGCCTGAATGAGTTCGGGTAGCCGATCTGCAATGCCGTTCAGCAGGTTGATCAGGAACAGCATAATAGAGTCAACGATTTCCGGAGTATAGTTTGCAAGAGAGGCGAGCACGCCGGACAGCAGTGCTAATGCACCGTCAGCGATTGCAGGGACGCACTCGACAAGTACATCCACCAGCGTAAGAACAACGGCCTTAACAGCTTCTCCAATAGCGGGAGCTCCCTGAGCGATCACGCCGCAGAACGCTATAATAGCCTCACCGAGCTTTTCGGCAACGGCAGGGATCAACGCGGCAATCCCTGTGATGATCGTGCTGAGTCCTGCCACAATAACGGTCACACCTGCGCCAAGAGAAGTAGCCAAGGCGGTAATGCCGACTGCAATAGCCGACAGTCCGGCACCGGCAGCGAGAAGACCTGCTCCGATGGCTGCTGTACCGACACCGATCAAAGCAAATGCTCCGGAAAGTGCCAGGATCGTCGGAACAAGAGGAGTCAGCACAAGACCGGCCACACCGATCACGGTGAATGCACCGGCAATCGTCACAAGCCCCTTGGCGATGCTCTCCCAACTCATTGAGCCAAGAGCCAGCAGCACCGGAGTCAGAATAGCCAATGCGCCAGCCGCTACCAGCATGGCAGCAGAGCCAGGCAAAGTACCGTTCATCACATTCAGACCGATGGCAAGCTCTGCAAGAGCGCCGCCCATTGTGACGAGCCCCTTTGCGATCTCTTCCCAGGTCATACCGCCCATCTTTCCAAGGGCATTTGCCACGATCTCAAGTGCTGCACCGACAGCGATCAGACCAATGCCAACACTTATCGTGTTCTTAGGCATCACCTTCATAGCGATAGCCACTTCGGCCAATGCGCCGCCCATAGCGACAAGCCCCTTGGCGATCTGATTCCAGTCAAGGTTTCCGAAGTCGCCCATCGCGGAAGCAAAGATTTTCATAGCAGCGCCAATCCCGATCATCGCGAGGCCGGTGGATACCAGACCCTTTGCATCGCCGGTCAACTTGGTAAAGACCGTGATCTCCGCCAGAAGAACACCAATGGAGCCAAGTCCCTTCACAAGCTGTCCGAAATCGAGACTACCGAGATCCTTACAGGCGGATGCCAGGATTTTGATTGCCGAAGCAAGAATGACGATGCCCGCCGCTGTTGTCAAAGACTTTCCACTGAACTTTGCGGTGTTCATAAAGAGTGAGACTTCTGCCAGCAGCACGCCGACACCAGTCAGCCCTTTTGCAAGCCCATCCCATTCAAGTGTTGCAAGGTCTGTG
>ULRW01023791.1_pt1 | contig 16464 bp, 17 predicted proteins | sample 1955581 | NCBI WGS metagenome assembly ULRW01 (sample SAMEA4835687, study PRJEB28245) | human gut metagenome | biome: gut microbiome; material: fecal sample | place: Denmark | collected 2008 | reverse complement strand
GCGCGCCGTGCTGTCCGAGCAGCCAGCCTGAATCATGTACCAGTCGTGAACCAGCTTCATCACGTTGTGGTACCAGCCCACATGGCTCTCAAGTATTTCGCCGCTGCGCGGGTCGTTGACGTGTGGGCCGTAGGCGTTGCTGATGGGTGAGGCAAGGTAACGGATGACAGAAAAGCGTGCATCCTCCATGCTCATGGTCGAATCGTCGGGCCATTCCTTGGCCGTGATTGCATTTTTGAAACCGGCTTGCTCGAAGGCGGCGTTCCAGTCGTTGACGCCTTGTATGAGGTAGGGGCGCCATTGCTTGGGTGTGGCGGGGTCGATGTAGTATACAATCTGTTTCTTCGGCTCCACCAGTTCGCCACGTTTCATCTTCTCTATGTCTTCGTCGCGTGGCTCAAGGCGCCAGCGGCAGATGAACCTTTTGCGCTTCACACTCTGCTGGTCGTCGGTGTAAGGCTCGAAGTAGTTGACGAAGTATCCTACGCGCGGGTCAAACAGGCGCTTGCGCATGGGGTCTTTGGGGAGCATTACAAACGACGTGTTCATCTCGAACGTGACCACTCCGGCAGTCTGTCCGGCCGGCGAGGTGCCGTTTTCTTTGCTGTTGTATGTGCGTATGGTCTTTATCTCGGTGTTGATGGGGTAGGTGTTTATTGCCTTGATAAACGAGCGGTCGGTGTTCATGGCACTCAGGCCCAGGCGCTTCTTTGTGTTGTTGTCTATGCCTACGGCAATGTTTTCTTTGTTGAACAGTCGGCTTATCTCTACTTTGTATGATGCGTTCTTGGCCGAATCTCGTTTTGTCGATTCTATCTTGAATGACTCAACGATGGGGTCTTGGGCACTTGCCTTCACGGCGCGGGCAATTGACTGGGTGCTGTCGGCTGCAGAGAGGTATATCAGCGACCTAAGCAACAGGTTGCCGTTATTGGCGTTTTCCCAGTAAAAAGTCTGTTCGTTTACTTCTTCTCCGCCATATAAGCCTATGCCGGAAGGAGTGGAAACATAGCGTGTTATTGCCAGGAACGGACGGCCCATTAGAGAGTCGGGCACTAAGAGAAACCACTTGTCGCCTTCTTTCTGCACGCTGAAAAGCCCTTGGGTTACCGGGGCTTCTTTTTTTTCTGTTTTGTCGTCCTTCTTCTTTTTCTTCTTGGCCTCGGCTGGCTGGCCAAGTATCATGGCCATGGCCATGAGGAATATCACTCTTTTCATGCTTTTGTTTGTTTCGTCTTCTGTTGTTCTATATATTCGATAAGTCCGTCGCACGCGTCTTCCAGTAGCTCTATCACCAGTTCGAAGCCATTGTCGCCGCCATAATACGGGTCGGGAACAGATTGTATGCCGGGATGCTCACGCAAGAATTGAGACATGAGTACCACCTTCTGGCGCTCTGTTTCGGTGGATGCCTTGGAAACGATGGCTGAATGGTTTTCGGCATCCATGGTCACAATATAATCAAACCGGTTGAAGTCTTTCTCGCTGAACTGTCGCGCTCTGCTGTCGAAGGTGTAGCCGTGGGCAGCCCCGTGTCGGCGCATCCTTATGTCGGGCAATTGTCCTACGTGCCAATTGCCTATGCCGGCAGAGTCGACGAAGTATTTGTCTGATAGTCCGCGGTCTTCAAGTTTTTTCTTCATTATGCCTTCGGCAGCCGGAGACCGGCAGATGTTGCCCAGGCAGACAAAAAGTATCTTGTATTTCTTATTGTTATTCAATGAGTTATATTCTTTCATTTATGTTTGGTTTACATTGTAGTTTACAATATATTGTTGGCATACAAGGCTTTGTTTCCTTTGCTCATTGCAAAAGTAATAAATAAAAACGGCAATAATGTAGGTATCCACGCTTTCGCACATAAAATGTTCTAATTGAACTATAATGAAGCACACCGATAGTTACGCCTCTCAAAATTTTCTATAGAAATTTTAGATATGCAAAGGATGAAGTTTAAGTTGATTGTCCGTATCTAAGTAGAAATCATAATTCCCATTTCCTATCTTTTTGAGCGTGGTAGTTGCATCTTCATCACCTTCCTCGGCCAATCCTTTCAGTTGCGATACATAATCGGTAATGAGTTCTTTAAGCAACATATTTTTCTTCATAAGGTTTTCCATACACTCCTTGCCGTAGTAGTCAACGGAAATGTTGGGGTGCAACCCATATTTCCTATATACGTCCGTCATTACTTCTTTAACTATTTCTTCCTTACACTTTTCGTTCTGTTTCACATCCAACACGACAATGGCATCATGGATCGAAATAACCTTGAATTTCTTGGCATACAACCCGACTAAGATTTTACCGAATAATTCACTCTCAATCTTCATCATATCATTTGCGAGCTTTGTACGGTTTTCTCTCTTAGAATCAAGCACAACTTTATAGACATTAGGAAAATCCTTTGCAAATATCTTGGCGTATTCCTTGCCTCTTGCTGTCAGTTTCTTACTATAAAAGACCTCTCTAAACATTAAGACCTTTATATCAGAGCGATGCAAATTCTTCTCATCCACCATTTCTTTTGGTATGGTAACATCCCAAAACAAGCCCATCGAAGTCAGATACATATAGTATAACACATCTGTTGGTATATATTTTATACTTTCTCTCTCTATATTGTTTGCTATCAATGTTTTGCGTAGAAATAGCCTAACATTATGAGATTCTATATTGGACGTATATATTTTCTCATATATAGGGTAAATCCTATCCATCAAAGAGGTGGAAATATTGTAGTATGACATTAGGATTGAGTTAAACAACAGAGGATGAGAGTTATGTACGTCTAACGTATATTTGATATTTGTAAAAGGCTTAAGTAATCTTGGTGTAGACGTAGCTATGGAGTATATTCTCTTATTATCATCTATGGAAGTTATACGAAAATCACCATCCATATACCTGTCTATCACTCTTACATAATATTCATTGGATTTATCTGTTGGAAATATGTGTGAAGTGACAAATGAAACAGCTTCATCTACATATTGAAGTTTAAGATATTTGAGGCTGTCATTATAGCGAGAATATAAGTAATCATTTTCAAGTCTTTGCTTGTTGTCCTGTTCTTCTTTGGTTTGATATGGCAATAGGCATTTGTTAAGTTTGGCATCGTAGTCTGATAGATATGAAGAAGGACGCAAGGTGTATGTAAATCTTACGTTTGGCGCAAAATAATAACCGTATGTCTTTTCGTCCAAAGAATAATAACCATCAGAATGCAATATACCCATCTTAAAAAGATTATCTAACATCTTCCTGTAATCTTTTCCAAAGACATTTTGAAGTATCGCAGAATGTAAATACGCCATGCCATTATCATTATTGAGGACACGCTTAATTATGGTGTGAATAAGGAATTCGTATTTCTTGGCCAAAAGTTTTTCACGCTTTACAACGATTTTCTTTTCCTCTTTTGGCTCATCACATACAAGCATTGGAGCATTAGGCAACTGTATCTTCGGCATAATTACAGGAGCGGATTTACTATACAGTCCGTATGTTTTTTCTGCCTTGACATAGTTGCTGACTATATCATCTATGGAATAATCCTTTAAGCCCCATATTTTCTTTGTGTAGAGAGATTTTTTCATTTCAGCGTGATATTTATAAGTAAATATAAGGATAGTTCAATATAGTTCAATAGATATGGCAAAAAGATTTAGCAGGAAAGTGTCTGACGCTACAAGATTCAAAATGCGTTTGGCGAAGCAAGGTAGAAAGAATCCAATGTTCGGTAAAAAGCACACCGATGAGACAAAAGAAAAGATAAGCAAGGCGTTAACTGAATATTGGCACAAAATTTTACCCTTAAATTGATATTTTAAGGTGTAAGTGCCGATATTTCCAACCTCCGAACAAATAAATATCATATAATCAATTAGTTATGTAAAACAAATGTGACTTTTCAATACTTCAAGACATACACATAATTAACCGTTGCTCGTTCATCAATCATTTATTTTTTGAAAACGAAAAAATATGAATGGAATTTGCGTGCATGACGTTGCTCACCTATTTTTGCGGATAAAATCTTGTGCTTTGACACAAGAATAAATGTATCTTCCAATACAAAGCCTGTTGCAGCAGCTTTATCTTGCACAAAGTTACTAACCCAATATTGCTTTGTCCCATAAACAAAATCCATCGTTTTCATTATGAGATAACCTCCTTTTTGCAACTTGCAGTATGCCAAATTCAGCATCTCAACATTGGTTTTGTATAACTCATCCACAGAATAAAAGCAATTAAATCTCCTTGCGATCATTGACGTTTGCGCATCTTTCTCACTGTTTTTTACGGTAAATGGCAAATCTATGATAATTGAATGTAATGCACCATTTTCAATGGCATAAGCCTGTTCCAAAGGCAAAACATCTTCAAATTGTGGATATTTATCATATTTCATTGTAGGTTGAGGGATATTGCGATAAAACACACCTATACTATAAGTCATATCACAATCAAAGCAACTTCTACCTACATACAGTCGCAAAATATTAAATAAGATTTCATCTTGGCTGTCCGACACAGATTTTATAATAACGTTCCATTTAGACGTATCAAATGTTGATATTTTGATTTTATCATTAGTTGATACGCTGACATCTTGAAATAGGTATTTTCTAATGGTATTAACCGAATAGCCTAATTGTGCCGATAATTGCCGTAATGAAATATTGGGGCTTGTCTTAACGACTTCATCAATCCTTCTCTTTATAATAATGGCATTATCCAATTTCCTGTCTATGCCATTTGTCCGAATGTATGAGCGTATAGCAGCAACGGTAACATTGTTGTTTGCTGCATTTTCCTGTACTGACAAAATGGGATTATAATTTATCTTGCTTTTATACGGCATAGTATCACATTTTCTTTTCTTTGGTAATTAGAAAGCCTTGCCTTATGGTACATTTATCAGTTGCTATTGTACCTAATTTGGCTAAGTTGTTCTTAGTTTTATAATAAGAAATGCCTAATTCATCTTCAGTAAAGTCATCAAACAGCCTTGAAATGCTACCATAATACAAATGTTTATCTCCTATTTGAAGATGTACAACTTTTCTTTCCTGTTTCTTCTTTTCTTCCATAGATTCAGTGATATTTGGGAACAAAGATAAACTTTTTCGTTCAAATATTGCATATTTGCCCATACTTTAGTTTTCTTTAGCAGCCAATATTTTGCCATTATTTAATATATGCCTATCTTTGCAGTAGAAAAAGTAATCAAAACGTTCACAATTAAACAGATACAGTTATGATACAAGCAATCGTAGTCAAAGGTGCAACATCAGTAAGGGCAACCGTTATAGCAAACCGTACCAAATCAGAAGAAATGGGAGTAATGAAAGCTCTGATGATAGAAAATTTGAAAACAAAACTTCAAAACGGTATTGCCCATTTCACTTTCATAAAGAAGAATGGAGAACTAAGGGAATGTTGGGGAACAACGCAACCTAATCTTGCAAAGGCCAAGACAAACGGCAATGGTGAAAGCAGGGAGAACTATTGCACAACTGCCTTTTATGATGTAGAGAAAGGAGCTTGGCGAAGTTTCAGATGGGAATCGTTGGTTGAGGTATTCTAATTCAACTTGCAAAGGGTGTCAGCTAATGGCATCCTTTTTATTTTGTTGACTGTCAAGCAATAAACTATCCAACTTTAGCATACTTTAGATCGAATAATTTGGCTATTATTTAATATATGCCTATCTTTGTAGTGTAAATAAAAAAACAGAAGTAATAACAATAAAAACTTAAAGATATGGCAACGACAGAGACAATCAATAAGGCGTTAGAGGTTCTGAAAAATCACGATTGGTGGTGGATGATGGCAGATTACACGCATCCTGCCATTGACAATGCAAGAGGTTCAATGCGCTATTTCGTGGAGTTGGTAGCCACTATCAAAGATACTGTTGTTAGAAATGCAATGCGTGAACTTTGGAAGGCAACATACGAAAATGTACACAAGAATATGTGGAGCAAGGATGAAGAGGCTAACAAAGCGTATGAAGCTAAGAAAGCAGAGTTGATGGCAATCATACTTCCTACAAATCTTCAAATAGCAGCATAATATGGATATGGCACAATACATAGTGAGCATACTCAAAACAAAGTTGATGGTGGTTTGGTCTTGGGGATTAAATTCCCCAATGGCTATCCCCAACGGATTACGCTTCAAAGTGCAGGGCTTTAAATTTCGTGGCGTTGTTGAGGTTGCCTATAATGAAGGCAAAGATTTGTTTGAGGTGTCATTTATCAAACGTGGCAAGGTTGTTGAAGTGATTACGGACGTGTATTTGGATATGTTGGTTGACGTGATAGACAACAAGGTTGAAAAGACTGCCGATTATAAAGAAAGGGTTGAACAAACATATTCACTTTCTCCACAATTTTGAATATGTATTGATTTTAAGCGACTTACACGCAGTAATGGAATAAAGATATTCAGAAACAGGAAATAATAAGTAAATTTGAATGTTATGAAACAGGCAATTCACAAATATCAGACTTCAGACTATATGGAATGGGATGTAATGTTGAGCCTTATCCGTAAGTTATACAGAGATGGCAATTACCGTATGTCGCTCCTTATCGGTTGTGGGTGTTTTTTCGGGTTGCGCATAAGCGACATTCTAACATTAACTTGGTCTATGTTACTTGATGATGACAAATTCACCCTCAACGAGAAAAAGACGAACAAACGCAGGGTTGTGAAAATCAATGCGGACTTCCAACAGCATATAAAGCAGTGCCATGACGCTTTGGGCATTAAGAACGACAGCGAAAAATGTTTCTTGTCTCAAAAGAAGGTGGTGTACTCAACACAACGTATAAATGTACTTTTCAAGGAAATAAAAAGGAAGTACAACTTGAAAATAGAGCATTTCAGCACTCATACTATGCGCAAAACATTTGGCAGAAAAGTATTTGAGTCAGCAGGAGAAAACGCAAATATGGCGTTGATGAGATTATCAGAGCTTTTCAATCATTCCAATGTATCAGTTACCAAAATATACTTGGGTATAAGAGAAAAAGAACTATTAGAAACGTATGATTTGCTTGATTTTTAGGCATTAGAATAAATTATTTTAAGGAAAACGAGCGTTCTTCTCTTGAAAAATCGCTATCTTTGTAACGTACTTAGCATAAAGCGAGTACAGACATATTGAAGAAAGCGCATTTTCGCTTTATCTCGTTGATGTGAAACTTGGACACTTTCACAAAGATTGTTAGTCGAGATATTGTGAGAAGGACGCTCTCTTGGGTTGTATTCGTACATCACGAAATACATCCAAGTGGGGCTGTTCATTCTCCTTATTCTACTAACAAGGGAGTCCAAGCCCTCACATCAATGAATGAGGCAGAGTGACGGCCTCGCTTTTCTTCTTATGCCTCAAAGTCTAAATAATAAAAGGATTCGCATCGCAGGGCCATAGATGCAACTAAATTATTATTGCATTATGGCTGAAAGAATATGTGATGCCAAATACACTTTCTTTGGCGAATTATGTAAGAAAAGTTTAAGGTTGTTAGCCTTAGTATTTTTGTCATTAACAGCAATGATGACATTTGCTCAACAAAGCAACTACTTAAATCGTACAAACCCGAAAGGTGAGAAATTTACTGAGGCTCAAATTAAATCATTGAGGGAACGGTTAAAACAAGCAGGATGCAGATTTGGATCATATAATGGGCATAACTATTGGTGGACTCAAATTAAGTGGAAAGAAACGGCAAGCGCTGTTTCTGAAAGGACAAAGATACCAGTAGATACATTGTATATATTAGCGGAAATTGGCGCAAGAGACCAACTCATATCTCAGTATAAGGAGGATGCATATAAACACATTGAAACTTACGATAAAATACTCAATGATTTTTTCACTCACCCCAATGACATAACAGGTGCTTCTAATTATATACTTGCATTTCCCAATGAGCCGAATATTATTGTACCTATATTAAAGACAAAGGAAGAACAAATTTTTGACAATCTTGTATTTTCGGATAATTTAAAGACTTATACAGGTGAATTTGAGATGACGGGGTTCGCCTTTGGCCCAGCTAATATAGTATCGTTAGTGGGTACAGCTAATTACCAATATAAGGATGCTCCAGATGGCAGTAGAATATTCGAGGGTAAATTCTCGTTTGATCAAGGTGATACTGGCCGTAAGGCAAAAGCAGCAGGATTTTTTATAAATGATAAACAAGTGGGAAAATGGACATGGGATTATCCTATACGAAATGACGCTTATGATAGAGACATTGATTTTCATTGTGAAATAATTTTCAACGAGAACGGAATTCCTGATGGCGATTTTGATATTTACATAGGGAAAGTATCTAAAACAAACGGAGCATATAAACGTAGTTATTATAGTGGAACATTTAAAAATGGGAAATTAGTCTCAGTCAGATTTAAAGACCGCAATTTAATTTGGTGTCAGGGGCAATATGGTCTAAATGGGAAACCTCAAGGGACTTGGCGTATGGGAGAAGAAAGTAGTCATAATATTACAATAACATACGATGATTACGGGAATGTTAAAAAATCAGGTTATAGAGATGATAGTACAGGTGATTGGATTGTAGCAACATCTGATTATCCAAATAAACTTTATTCACAGGTTGTCGAGATGATAAGATGGGGATATTGTTTTCGGTCAACTTCTTTCTAGTTAGTATATACTCAATAGTTAATGATTGAATAATATGGCACTAATTAAATGCAGTGAATGTGGACATGAAATTTCGGATAAGGCTACATCATGCCCTAATTGTGGATGTCCAATAGACAAAAAAGTTGCATGCAAAGAATGTGGTTATGAGATGTCTGCAACAGATACAGTGTGTCCAAATTGTGGGTGTCCAAATGAAAATGAGGTTCATAAACTTAAACAGCAAGAAAGTTCATTACCTCAAAAAAGAAATGGCATAAATAAAATCTATCTATATCTAATTGTCATAGTTGTGGGTTTAGTCCTATACGTTTTTATTGATAAAAAAGAAGTTGCGCAACGAACTGTTGAAAATACGGAAGAACAACTGATAAATGATACTGAAAAACATTTGCGTAGAGATACCATATATAAAAATGGACAAGTCCTTATTAAATATGGAGCATGGATGTATTGTGATTTAAAAGATGCAATGACAGATAATATAACTCATATGGCAACAAATCAATCTGAAAATATGGCTTGTGTATCATATGGTGAGACTAATTTATATTTAGGGCTAACATATGTAAATAAGGTAAGTATGATTGGTTTGATGATAAAGAACGGTAGTTTCGAAACAGAATATTTACCTCAAATATATGCGAGATTTGACAACGGAGAGGTTGAAACATACAGTATCATGGTTGATAACCATCAGTCTATTTACATAGTAGACTATGACAGTTTTATGAACAGTCTAAAACATGCAAAAAAAGTAGCTATTCAAGTGGAGTCTCAAGGAAGAAGAAAAGTCTTGTTCACTTTTGATAATAGCGGTTTCTCATGGAAGTATCCAAAGGAAGGATAATAAGAGAACCAAAGTTATAGATTACAATTTTGAATCATAGTTTTTCAATATGTAATACAATAATTGTCCTTAGAGGGAAAAATGATGTTAGATATTTGGAAATACTTATTTTGATTTATATATTATGGCACTAATAAGATGTAAAGGTTGTGGGCAAATGGTTTCTACTAAAGCCGAGAAATGCCCTAAATGCGGTTACTCTGTGCGCTTGTCAATGGAGCAACAGGAAGAAACAAAACAATCGGTAGAGCCTCACACTACAACATTGAATACCTCCAAAGAGGAAGTTGCAAACGACAATCCTCAACCTCAACAAAGAGGTAGCAAGAAAGGTATTATAATTGCTATTATTGTTGTTGTGATTATCGGATGTGGAGTATTGTTTACTTTGCTAAACAGTAATAACGGCTCAAACGGCCAACAACAAGACACAACGGCCATCGCCGACACTGAAGCAATCAAACAAGACGAATTGCCTTCAGAATCTTTGGCTGTTGCAACGGAGAATGACAACTTTGTTGTATCTGATTCATGCGCAACTGAAGCATTGGAGAACATAACACTTTATGGCTCAATGACAGATGCAAACGGTACTTATCCCATTGAATTGGCATTTGTGAAGGATGGCGACAATCTATCGGAATGCATATACACAAATGTTGATTTGGGTGGCAAAATAAAAATGGACGGTGAAATTGTTGGGAATGAATATGTTTTTACAGGGAAAGACGGAATGAACAAGTTTCAAATCCAAATTGACGGACAAAACTATGATGGATTCGCAATAGACGGGTCAAAAGAACTTAGTGTTTCACTTGATAAAAGAAATTGAATAATTGACGGATAAATACACGGAATCATGAAACATTCAAAACTTTATTTTTCAGTTGCTCTTTCAACATTATTGTTGTTCGGATGCAATTCTCAATCTTCGAAAAGTGGTGAACAGACAAAGGATTTAAGTTCAACAAACAAGAGTTTTCCAACCGTCACAGAACAAGGTGTTGGCGAATTGAAAATAGGTACGCCATTGGCTGAATGCTTGATTGTTGAGGAAAGTAGTTGGCCTCCTACAAAAGAAGAAATCACCTCCTGCAATGAAACAAAATGTGGCTTTTACAATAAAATGGGGATAAAGCAAATGGCTCTTGGTGAAGGAACGCCTTATCTCTTGTTGTATGATAATGATGAGTTAATGGCGGCTCTTGAATGTTATTCCTTAATGGATAACGGCATATATTCAACAAATGTTGGAAAGATTGTTGTGTATTCCCCAAAGTTGAAGATGGACAATGGCATCTATGTTGGTATGACTGCAAAAGATATGGCAGATAAATTTGGAGCTGACATAAAATTTGCAGAGGGAGCAGAAGCGGATGTTTTGGAGTTTGAAGTTGCCGATATTCCTTCCAATATAATGTTGGTTGCATCAGCAAAGAAAATAAATAAAGAAAAAACTGAATCTGAATACGGAGAAGTGAACATTAACGACTCGTACCTTACACTAAATGATGTGGAAGATTGTGTTCTTTCAGCAATAGTTATCGAACAAAATACAGAAGCAGATGGCACTTATTAAATGCAGCGAATGTGGGCAAATGGTTTCTGATAGAGCAGAGTCATGTCCCAAATGTGGCAATCCCATAGCTAAGTCTAATAATACTTACACACAACAAGACGGTAATATATATGAACAGGAAAATGACATCTTGCCTAAAAAGAAAAGTAGTAAAAATGTTTATGTCGTTGTGGTTGTATTGCTGTTGGCTTTGCTTGGTGGAGGCTTGTCCTTCTATTTTACAAAGGCACAGGCAGAGCCGACCATTGTCATTACAGAGCAATTTGCAAACAAAATACGGAAGTATGATAAGTTGGGGAGTTTTCACGAAGGTCTTGCACTTGTACAACGCAACGGCTTATGGGGATATATTGATGCAAAAGGCGATGAAGTAATCCCTTGCATATACAAAGGCACTGAATATGGTAATTATGGCTTTGATTTTTCCGAAGGTATGGCGGTCATCATAGACAAGAACGGCAAATACGGATATATCAACACAAAAGGGGAAGTTGTTATAAAGCCCCAATTTCAGCAGGCAGGTAGTTTTTCGGAATCTGTGGCAAGTGTCTTTTTGGATGGGAAACTGAACTTCATAGGTAAGGATGGAAAATATATAGAGGAACTATCCAATAAGTTTATATGGGATTTTAATATGAACAGGAATCTTCCTCAATTCAAGAATGGTGTCTGTGAAGTACATATTCCAGCAAAAGAGCCTTCCGAAGGTGTCATTGCTGATATTATTTACATAGATAAGAATGGTAATCAAATTGAAAAGCCCGAAGAAGTTGTAAAGAAAGAATTGTATGTAAGATATTATGAGGGTGAAAAAGTCGGATATAAAGACAGCATCGGGAATATCATAGTCCCTGCAAAATATACCACCATTGGTGATTTTTCTTGTGGCGTTGCTGTTGCTACATTGGAATACGGTCAAAGGGGGTATGGCATGGAAGAATGGTATTCCGACGATTATGTCAGTATCTACGGGTATGTTGATTTGAACGGAAATGAAACTTTTAAGAAACAGGACTATTCAAAGATTGAACAAGCAAAAGTCAATGCAGAAATGCAAAAAGCAAAAGAAAAAAATGACCGTTTGAAAGGGCCTCAATGGATTGATGGTTCGTGGTTTTTTGAGGGCAATGTTGATACTTCATGGGGAACAATGTTCATGAGTAGCCAACTTGTAATAGACAGAAACGCTCAAAGTATTAAAACGTACAGCAAGGGTGAGTTGACGTACAACGGTAAGTATTCTATAATGGAGAATGAAATCCGTTTTGAAGATACATATATTGTGATGGATGCAAATAGACAATTGTTAAAATTTTCAGATGAATTGTATTATTCAAAAGGCGAGCCTTCATCGACAAATAGGGCAGAGCCGAACTCTGAAAGCCAAGACAACCTATTAGAATATGAAAAGGAAATAAGAGAGCGCAAACAAAAAGTTGACAAGGCTTACCGTCAGTTCCAACGTGACCGAGCAACAGGACGGTACTATCCATTGAATCCTCCTCAATCTTATTACGATTTAATGAAATCTTGTTCTGCATTAGAACGTTCTGCAAGTAAGGCAAAGAGGAAGGCGAAAAGTCTTGGACGTGACGACTTGGCTGACAGTTATGAAGAATTGCGGCAATGGGCAATCGGTATGCAAGACTTAACGCAAAAGGCGTTAATGTCGTTATAGTTTAACATCAATATCAACTTAAAGTTTTAGATTATGAAAAAGTATCTTTATCAATTCATGGTGGCTTTAATGGCCATTTCGTCTTTCACTCTCGTTGCTTGCAGTGACGATGATGACGACCCAACAAGCAACAACGGTGGCAATACCATTGAAATTAACGGAACAAAATATAATGTTTCGCCGTTTGTTTCAATGATGGGAAGTTGGAACGAAACACAAAAATCGGGCAACTTCACTATTTCCGTTGACATTGAAAGGAATGGAACTATCATTGTTGATTACTATTCTTTCAAATTTGAAAATACCACTTGTCCCACAGTCGGAGACGATGTTGCTCAAATGGATTTAGTCTTAACTCCATTAACAGAAGATTCTGATGATCCAATTTGGGATAGTTCCTACAATTACGTTTCGGGTAAAGCTGTTGTTACCAACACGAATCCAAGCGAAAGCGAAATCACCATTGCGTTTGACAACCTCAATATGAGTAAAGACAGCAATACATACAGTTTCAACGGCACTGTTACTTTGCCTTTCTCTTATGATGGATGGTATGATTAATGTACTATACAAATTTTGAAATACAATTAAGGTCAATATGGCACTAATTAAATGCAAAGAATGCGGGCATACAATTTCGAATAAAGCGGAATCATGTCCGAATTGTGGATGCCCCAATAATGTAAATATTGAGAGCAGTATAAATAGGCAGGGAAATAGCGTATCATCTAAAAAACAAAGCGGTGCAAATAAAAAACATTTTATAATTCTTGCTGTTTTTATAATTTTCATTGGAATATTTCTTGTGTATAATTTTAATGTGAAAGAAGAAAATTCTTTCAATAATGCAGAAGGTATGCATGAAACAATAGAAGAAAAAGAACAACAAGGGAGTAATCATATCGACATAGAAGAATCTTCTGTTGATACACAATACTTTACTGATGGAAATGGACAACGATGGCCTATAAAATACATTAAACAGTATTGGAAAGGACAAGGAAATACTAATGCAACATTATCAAATCCATCTCAATATCGGAATAAAAAATCATACAATAAAGATTGGCTGAACATTTTTGGAATTCCAAATACAGAACAAGCCAAACAATTATATGAAGAATGTTATGATATTTACATAGATGCATTTGACAAGGCTTTAGAATTTCGTAATACAAACGCATATTAAAAAACATTCACTTTCTATTATTGTCAGATATAGGTTGGTCTGCAACGGCCAACCTTTTCTTTTTCCCATATTCAAAAACAATCAGAAGTGAATATCTAAAATCTACATAACTAATTGATATGCAGTAAAATACATATTATTCATAGATAATGAGCCTCAAAAAACATTCATTTTCCATTAAAATGTAAGGTTTTTGAGCATTTTTCTCTTTTAATTTAGTGTTCATCAATATATCGCCAAATCCCTTCAAGCATTTTCAATTTATCAAAGTCTCCTTTTTCTTCCAATTCCTTTCTTGCCTTATTTCGTCGTTCTTGTTTTTGTTTCTCTGCAATCTTTAAGAAATCCTCTTGGCCTGTTATTAGTGCTTTCTCGTTAGCCTTGTAAATGTTCTCTATGTCAAACTCTTTCAGATAGGTTTCTATTTCAGCAGGATTGCGCCCCATATTTTGTGCAATTAAACCCATTGGCACATTTGCATGATAAAGAGCCGAAGCGTAACTATGTCTTGCAGAATAAAAAGTTATTCCCTCTGCAAATCCTAAGCGTTTGGCAATGCGTTTTAGATTGACGTTTACCAAATAATTCATATAGGTCATACGACCAAATTTCTTTTCTTCCGTATCATCGTCTTTATCGAAAATCGGAAACAAATAATCTTCTAATTCGTCCTCATCCAAATCATCGCCATCATCAATATAACTTCCAAACGGATTTAAGTACGGTATAAGATAACGAGCATCTACAATAACTCTTGTTGGATGTGTCGTTTTATGCCTCGTTATATTTATTTCATAGCATAACAATTTTCTTAAATGAGACATGGCATAATCGTAGTCATGTTCTGCCGAATCTTTCACAAACTTATCTCTGTCTGTTACTTGAATTAAATGTATATCTTTCTTTTTCAAATTGGCAAGATCAATAAGTGCCATTCCTTGAAAATGATAACTGCAAAGGAATAAAGCGAGAGAAAATTGTTCGGCATTGATAGGGGTTAATTTATTTGTCCCTCTTAATTTAAACTTTTGATTAACCCAATATTGCTTTTCTTCAAGCTCACCGTACACATCATTATTTTCTATCCCCAATTTACCGTATCTTTCAAGATAGTACACCATCAAAGAAGTTATCTCCTGCAATGTCAACGCTCGTTTCCTTGTTTGACAATTCAGCTTCTTACTAAACTGAAAAGTCGTAAACGGAGTTTCTTTAATATACTCCTTAGTTATGGCATAGTTGAAGATAGCTTGGAAACAATCAAAAAACTTTCGGATTGAATTGTCTACATAGTGGCAGCGCAGATATTCTTCAAACGACCGAAGCCAATTTGTTGTCACCTCAAACAACTCTAAATCTTTGCCGTTAGTGTATTTTTTTATTCGGTTAAGCAAAGTCCTATATCCTGTGGCAGTATTGTACTTGCCTTTTTCCACTTTGAAAAACTCAATCCGTTCTTCAAACAAAGAAAATAGGGTTAGCCTTGTAGGTGCTGTTTTCTGTAAATCGGCAACTATCGTTGAGGCAGAGTAATCCTCTTTGCCTTCCAAAGACAAAACGTAGTTCTGTGCATCGGCCAATTCCTTTGTGATAATAGGGTTAAGGCTGTTTGCACGTTTGCCCTTCACTCGTTGCTTGTCATCACTCCATTCTTGAGGCTTGCAAGATATTCCCATACTTTTATACTTACGTTTGCCGTTATAGCAGACACGCAGCATAATAGGATGCTCACCGTTGGCAAGCGTCTTTGAAGCGTAAAGTATCGCTGAAATCGTAGGCAGATTGCGTTTCATATCCTTGTTTTTAGTTTACCTTGTGGTTTACATTTTATAGCGTAAAATCTATATCTGGTTTACATTGCAAAGATAAGAAATAAATCTGAACTTCCTTTATTTCAGCGACATATAAATTATTTATATTTTTCTATTTATTCCCCAGGCAAATGAACAGGATGGATTCTGGTTTTGTCTTTGTTTTGAGTTCGGTCATATTTATTTATGTATATGTTTAAGGTGCAAAGTTAATAAAAATGAATGGGAATGTGTCTGTTTTGATTATCAAAATGCATATCATTACTTGTGCGTCAGAGGCATGTTGCATTCAAAACGTATGTGTTTTTCGGCAAATGGATGCTGTCGGTTGATATGATGCATAGTTGGCTGGGCTTGCAAGCGGGGGGCTGTATGTGGGCGCCTCCACTTCCGCTATTGGCAAGGCATGATGGAATGAACAAATAAACCAAAACAAGCACATAATGAAAAATATAGAGATAGTTGTCAACGGCAAGGCGTACCCATGCAGGCAGACCATGGGCGCCATGCTCCGCTTCAAGCGCGAAACGGGCAAGGAGGTCACCGAGATGTATGGCGGCCTGTCCGACGCGTGCGCCTACCTGTATTGCTGCACCGTGTCGGCGTGCAAGGCCGACGGCGTTGAGTTCTCCATGTCGCTGATGGAGTTTGCCGACAGCATTGCG
>ULRW01076853.1_pt1 | contig 16846 bp, 16 predicted proteins | sample 1955581 | NCBI WGS metagenome assembly ULRW01 (sample SAMEA4835687, study PRJEB28245) | human gut metagenome | biome: gut microbiome; material: fecal sample | place: Denmark | collected 2008 | reverse complement strand
AGCAAACCTTTAGGGCTTGTGTGCTCTTATCAACTGATGGTATCATAAGCCAGCCTTTTATATAATTACAAAAACGGGCAAAAGCATGTCGTTTTTTATAAGTCTCGATTATATTGACATAATCTGCATTTATGTTATAATCGCTCTGGGGAAATGATTTAGCCCCGGAAAATAATTATTTATATCGGAGGATATCGCGGCAATGGCTATCAAGCTTGGCATCAATGGTTTCGGCAGGATCGGCAGGACCGTACTGCGCATCGCGGCAGAAAGGCCGGAGGAATTCGAAATTTGCGGCATCAACCTTCGCAAGGCTGAACCCGAATACATGGTTTATCTTATGAAATACGATTCCGTATTCGGCCGTTTCCCCGGCACCGTGGAGCAAACCGAAAACGGTATAAGCATAAACGGCCGCGAGATAGCCGTTTTCAGCAGCAGCGATGTTAAGGAAATACCCTGGGACAGCTGCGGCGCGAAATACATAGTTGAATCCACCGGCGCGTTCAACACCACCGAGCTTGCCTCCGGCCACCTTGCCCACGGCGCAAAGAAGGTTGTGCTCAGCGCCCCCGCAAAGGATAAGGAAACCCCCACATATGTTATGGGCGTTAACCATTGGGAATACGACACCGGGTTCAACGTTGTTTCCAACGCCAGCTGCACCACCAACTGCATAGCCCCCCTTACCAAGATTGTTCACGATAACTTCGGCATAGAGCAGGGCCTTATGTCCACCATACACTCCGCCACATCCAAGCAGAAGCCCGTAGACGCCCGCGCCGGCCGCGACTGGCGCACCGGCAGGAGCGTTTTCAATAACATCATCCCCTCCACCACCGGCGCCGCAAAGGCCTGCGCGCTGGTCATGCCCAGCCTTAAGGGCAAGCTTACCGGCATGAGCTTCCGCGTGCCTACCAACGACGTGAGCGTTGTTGACCTTACCGCGCGCCTCAGCCGCCCCACAACTTATAAGGAAATATGCGACGCCGTTGAGGAAGCCAGCCGCACCACCATGAAGGGCATAGTCACCTTCACCCGCGACGAGGTTGTTTCCAGCGACATGCGCGGCGAAAGCCACACCTGCATATTCGATGAAAACGCCGGCATAATGCTGGACGATACTTTCGTAAAGCTGATCGCCTGGTACGACAACGAATGGGGCTACAGCTGCAAGGTGCTCGATCTTATCGCCTACATGGCTCAGCGCGACGCCGAATAAAACCTGAATACATAAGGGCGGCTCCAAAGCCGCTCTTTTTGTACGCAAAAAGGGACGCTGCTGCGTCCCCTTTGTTTATAATGCTATGCGGCTTATATCTTCTCCGCCACGCCGGTGCGCGCGTTGAATTCGTTTATAAGCTTATCCAGATCCTTGGCCTGTTCGTGTATGCCGGTCCAGTAATCACGGTCGTACCACTGCGCGTTGAGCTCCTCAACGGTCTTGCCCTGCTGCTCTACCCAAGTATAGTACTTAAGGTTGTGTACGCGCTTGCGGTCGGCATAGGTCAGCTCCGCCATGTTATCCGTGCGGATACCATGCAGATGCTCGCTGAAGTCGCGCGCGGCGGTGAGCAGAGAATAGTTGCCCTGCTGCTCGTTGAGCTCCTTCACGCGGCTTTCGTACATAACGGCGCTGTCGGTAGCAACGGTGGCAACCACATCGTCTCCGGTAAGCTCATAATACTTGGCGAACTTTATGCAGCAGAGCACGTTGGCTATGCCGCTTATGCCCAGCAGGGAAAGTTGCTCTATAGTCGCTTCGGGCACGCCTGCTACTTCCCTGAGGTACTTATGGCCTTCTTCGCTGTTGAAGAGCCTGAGCAGGTTCTGGCTGTCCTCGTCGTCTATATCTATCACCATGTCGGTATTACGCACGTTATGCACCCAAGGCACATGCTTATCGCCAATGCCCTCTATGCGGTGCCCGCCGAAGCCGTTTTCAAGCAGCGTGGGGCACTGCAGCGCCTCTCCCACGGCAAGCTTGGAATACGGATACTGCTCCTTGAGGTAATCGCCCGCGCTCATCGTGCCCGCGGAGCCGGACGTGAAGCACGCGCCCGCGAAGCGGCTGGTGGGGGTCTTTATGCTTTCGTAAGCTTCGGCTATGGCATGGCCGGTCACCTGATAGTGCCACAGCACGTTGCCCATTTCCTCGAACTGGTTGAATATTATAACGTCCTTCCTGGTGCGCCTGAGCTCCCAGGTCTTATCGAATATTTCCTTAACATTGGATTCGCAGCCGGGCGTGGCAATAACTTCGCCGGCGATCTTTGAAAGCCATTCGAAGCGTTCGCGGCTCATTTCCGCGGGGAGTATGGCTATTGAATCGCAGCCGAGCAGCTTTGAATTATATGCGCCGCCGCGGCAATAGTTGCCCGTGGAGGGCCAAACGGCCTTGTTATACGTTGGGTCGAACTGGCCGGTAACAAGGCGCGGTGCAAGGCAGCCGAAGCTTGCGCCGACCTTATGGCAGCCGGTGGGGAACCACTTGCCGCACATTACTATTATGCGCGCGTCTACGCCGGTAAGTGCGGAGGGAAGCTCGATAAAGTTCACCCCGCCGAAACCGCCGCCCTGCATGGTGGGTTCATTGTGCCAGCTTATCCTGAAAAGGTTCAGCGGGTTAACGTCCCACAGGCCGACGCTTTTAAGCGCCTTTTTAACGTTTTCCGGTATGAGGGCCGGGTTCTGCATCTGCGCAAAGGTAGGTATAAGTATGTTGCGTTCCTTGGCGCGGTCTATGGCATGTTGCAGCCGTTCTTCGTGCATGGTAAGGTCTATCATGGTCACTCTCCGCTTTTATAGTATTTTAGGGAATTTCCTATCCCAATTTTATTGCTTTTGCGCCGGATTGTAAACCCTTATGCGCGTTTTGCTCAAAATATTTTTGGCAAACTTAATATTTTTGTTGAATCAGTCCGTCATGGCGCGTATTTCTTCTTCCGTGGGCGGTTTATCCCGCATGCCGAGCGCATAGCGCTTCTGCTCCACGCGGCGGTTCACCCATTCGGATACGAGCGTATACAGCACCGCCATCACCGGCACGCACAGTATTACCCCCGCTATGCCGAAAAGCCCGCCGCCGAGTATTACCGCTATCATCACCCATATTCCCGAAAGGCCCACAGCCCCGCCGACCACGCGCGGGTACACCAAATTGGCCTCCAGCTGCTGCACAACAAGCAGCGCTATTATGAACCAAACCGTCATCGGCGGATCGGTCACAAGTATTATCAGCGCGCCCACCGCTCCGGAGCACCACGGCCCGATTATGGGCACCATCTGCGTTATGCCCACAATAACGCTTATCAGCAGCGCATAGGGCATGGAAAACAGCCGCATGGCTATGAACGTCATAACGCCGAGAATGGTGCACTCTATTATCATGCCGTAAAAATATTGGTTCAGCGTTTTGTTCGCGCGGGAGCATATATCGAGCATATTCGTGGCGGTCTTGTCGCTGAAAATTGCCACGATAAGCTTTTTGAACTGGAACATCAGCTTTTCCTTGTTATACAGCGCGTATACGCTTATTACCACCGCCAGCAGCAGATCCACCGCGAAGGACACAACGCTGAACGTGAAGCGCAGTATACCCTCCGCCGCAGTGCTGACGTAGTTTTTCATATGCGTCAATATATCCTGCCCAAAGTCGCGTATTATCTCCTCCGCCTCGGCCGCAAGGTCTATCCTGTCCCATACGGAGGCGGCCCAGGACGTGAGCCCAGCAATATAGCCATCGAACCCGGCGGCAAGCGTTGTTATGCTTTCAGCAGCCTTGGGGATAATCAGCAGCAGCACCGCCGCTATCACCGCAAAAACAAACAGCATCGCAAGCGTAAGACAAAGGCCGCGCTTTAAGCCGAGTTTCTTTTTATCCCATTTTTTGAACACCCTGTTTTCAAGGAAGCGCATGGGCATGTTTGTCAAAAAGGCTATCGCAATGGCAATAAATACGGGCGTAAGCAGCGCAAAGAAGCCCTTTACAGACTTCATTACCGCCGGAAAATGCTCCAGCAGTTCATAAAGCAGTATGCCGAACGCGACGACCGATATGGGCCGCCGCGCGCTGCGCCAAATTATTGCAAGCTTATCCGTGCTTTGCTTTTCCGTTTCCCGGTTTTCCTGCGTGTTCTCCCGCGGCTCCGCCTTGGGCTTAGCATCGCTCTTGGTCTTATGGGGCTGTTTTTTCATTCATTATCCTCGCGCCGCAACAACATCGAATTCAACTTCGGGCAGCCGCCTTTGCAGCCGCATCACAAGCGGTTCCTTACCATTCGGGCGGCCCGCCGCGCCCAGCACGATTATGTTCGCATCCTTATCCTTTGCAAAGTCCACCAGCGCGTCCTCAACATCCTCGCTGCGGATTAGCGAAAGCTCCGCGCCCGCTATCTGCGCCGCGGTAAAAAGATACTCTATCGCGTCTGATTCAAACGGCGTGTTCAAAAAATTCCTGCCCGTTTCCACGCAATGCACAACGTGCACGCTGCTGCCCTGCCCCGCGCGCTCAAGCCCACGGGCGATTAGCTGATCGCAGCTCCTTTGCCCCGTTACGCATACCATTATCACTTTGTTAGCGGCATTATCCTGCGCTGTGTTCTTCATGTCCCTTCACCGCTTCCTTTATCTTATCCGGCAGCTTTGCCTTCCTGAATCCTATCAGTTTTTCTATTGCCTCTTCCGGCGTGGCAGCCACGCTGAACAGCTTCAGGCACTCCGTGTGCATAAAGCCCGCCTTGGCAAGCGCATCAAACTGGGCCAGCAGATTATTGTAAAACCCGCCCTGATTGAATATTACGACAGGCGCGTCAATATAGCCGAGCTGATTGAGCGTAAGCACCTCCATCAGTTCCTCAAGCGTGCCAACCCCACCCGGCAGCGTTACAAAGCCGCTGCTCAGCCGCTCCATGGTGGCCTTGCGCTCATGCATATCCTTTGTGACTATCAATTCGCTGCAATGCTCAAACGGTATGCCCGGCTGGTTCAGCTTTTCGGGTATAACGCCGACTATCCTGCCGCCCTTTGAATACACCCCGCGCGCGCATGCGCCCATAAGCCCCGTGCGCCCGCCGCCGAATATAAGATCGAACCCATGCTCCGCAAGGCAGCGGCCGAAGCTTTCCGCCGCAGCTATATATTTATCGTCAATATTGGGCGAGGACGCCGCAAATATGCATATGCCGGCCATTGGTGTATATCCCCCATGTCATCATTATTTCATAACTAAGTATACCATCTAATGGCCAAGTGTTAAAGTATCAAAACTGGGCATTTTTGTGACAGGAGGAAAACCGCGCCACTATTGCGCTCATGTCGTCCCGCGCGCTCACTCCGCCCGCCCGCGCAATAAGCGTGCGCGCCGCGCTCTCCGGCGTGTCCGCGTGCAGCACGGCGTCCTGCATGGCGGCATAAAGCCCGCTGCCGAGCGCATCGCTCAGCCCGTCCGTCATAAGCACCAGCGTATCCCCCGCATTAAGCCGCGTTTTCCTTATGCCAACGCTTGTTTCCTTCAGTATGCCAAGCGGCGGCGCTTCCGCATAAAGCGGGCGTATGCGCCCGTTACGGATAAGGAATGCGGGTGGGGCGCTTTGCTTCAATATTGTAGCTTCCCCCGTTGAAAGGTCTATTCTTATCGCGTCCAGCGTTGCATAAAGCTCGTCCGTATTTTTTGAATACAGCAGTTCGTTTATGCTGCGCACAGCATCCTCCTCGCCAAAGCCTATTGATATAAGCTCGCCGTACATCGCCACGGCGCATTGGCTTTCCCTGTGCGCGGCAACGCCGGAGCCCATGCCGTCGCTCAATATAAGCAGCAGCTCGTGCCCAACGCGGCGTATGGCCATGGCGTCGCCGTTTGATGGGCTTTTTGCCATTGCCGCCGCGGCGCACCCCGCCTGCGCGCTTAAATATGCCCTGCGGCCGCCGCTCGGCATACTGATGCGCTCCATGGCATTGCCTATTCCGCCCATATATGCGCTATGCGGCGAATATGCCGCCAGCTCCCGCGCAACCGCTGCCGCATCGCGCAGCTTCAGCCGCGTCATGCTCAGCTCCCTTGTTGCGAACCTGCCCGCGCGGCAAAGGCCGAACGCGCACATAAGCGCCGTAAGCAGCGGTATTACCGCCGCAACCGCCCCGCCGAGCGCCGCGCATATGCCAACCACCGCACAAAGCATTATTACCGCCGCCGTTTCCGCCCGCCTGAGCCGCTTGCCCCGAATATATGCCCACAGCGCGCCCCACGCGCGGCACAGCACCGCCGATAGCGGCACAGTCAAAAGCAGCGCGCCCATGCCCAGCATAAAGGCATAGCGGTTATTTGCATGCACAACGCAAAGCGGCACCGCCTGCGCGATAAGCGGCGCTATTATCCGCACGCAAACGGGCGTTTCCTCCCCGTGCGCCTCTTTGAACACGCCGAACACCATCGCCGCGCCCGCAAGCATTATGCATGCAAAAACGCTCATTGTGCTTTTTGCATACGCTGCGCCCAGTATTGCCGCAGCCATGGCGTACCCCGGCGTATCCGACCCAAGCCACATTGCCGCGCATGCCGCCGCAGCGAACGGGGAGCAGCCGTACCTGCCCGCAGCCGCAATTATAAAGGCGCAGCTTGCTTCTATCCCCCTCCTTGCCCAGTCGCCTTCGTCCCGCGCGGCCAGCATACGCACGGCCATTGCCCTTATTCCGTTCGCTTCCATGGCTTGTCCCTCCCTGCATAAAACAATTACTGCATTTATATTAGCGTAACGGCGGCCTTATTTTTGTAGAATCTCCGCCGTGTTTTTTGGCGAAGTGTGCAGAATGGAGGCAATATGCGGATATTATTACATTATGCATATCCTAAGGGCGATATTCCCGCCGTCCGAAAATAAAAAGCTGACGGGGGGGTGCCCGTCAGGTATGTTTTTTATTGCTTTATTTATATATTATGTTCGCCGGGGAGTTTTGATAATTGTTGTTCATTTCAAAATCCGCGCCGTTTTCCACTATTATGCTGCTGCCGTCTTGCGAGTAAAGCCCCATGTTGTTCACCGCAAGCCTTGCGCCTTTTTTGACCGTAAGCGTGCTGTTATTACCGACCGACAGCGTGGTATTCAGCCCAAGCTCCATTTCGCCGCCGTCCGCTATTTCAACGTTGCCGAATACCTCCACGCCCACATAAGTTTGGGGGTCAAGCTTCAGCTTCTCGCCTGCGCCTATTGCCATATCGATAAGGCTTATCATGCCCTGCTGGCGCGGATGGTCTTCAAAATAGCCGCATACGGCGTTCATATGCTCCGGCCCATCTATACCCATAAAGCACATGGACGTGATGTACCTGCCCATTATATCGGCAAGCTGCTCATTGGGGAATATTTCGTTTTCTATATAGTCCGCTATGCTTTCGTCCGAAACATTGCCGTATAATGTAATATAGATATATTTGACCGCTATATCGTCGAATTTCACCGTTGAAGGGTCGTCGAACTCCACCTTGCCGCGGCGTTCAACACCATCGTGTATTATCTCCAGCACAGGCCCGTTGCCGTGCTCCTCGCCGCGTTCAAAGCGTATTTCGGCATTTTTGCCGATGCTTAGCGTTCCATTTAAGTGTATCTTTTCAAATCTTGTTTTTCCGTCGCCGCTCACCGCAGGCCTGCCAAGGTTCAGCGTTGCGCCGTCATCGATTCTGAGCGTTGTTCCTATCCTCACGTTCAGCCAGCCGTAGTTGTTAAGGCTCGTGCCGCTCTGCATTGTAAGATTTGCCCCGCGGGATATTATTATCTGCATATTGGGCCATATATAAACGTCCTCGTCCATGGCTATGTCCGCCGTTAAGTCTATTATATATCCGCTATGTGGATTTTCGGCGGCCAGCTTGCATATTTCAATGAACTTTTCCTTGTTGAAAGCCGTTACGTTTTCCGCCGTTGTAACATCCGGATCGAAATGCGCCAGCAGTTCCTCGTCCGATACGGCCTTGGCAACCACCTTGGGCGTAACAGTAGGATACGGAACAGCCGTAAGGTCTGTCACGTCTATCGTTGCCTCCGGCGATGCATCGGCGTTCGCCTCCTGCACGGGAGTGGGTTCGGCGGAAGCGGGTACATCCGCGTTCGCGCTTGCATCGGCGCTTGCAAAAAGCGTGCAGGCAAGTGCAACACACCCCGCCGCCGCGGCAATGCCCAGCGCCCATGCGCCTATTTGTATATGCTTTTTATATTTTGCCATGCGCAGCGCCGTTTTCATGGCCTTTGCGCTCTGGTATCTGTTCTGCGGCTCAAGCTGCGTGCAGCGGGCGGCAACGGCGTTATATGCCTTTGCCGCTTCGCCAAAGCGCGCCATCAAAACGTGCAGCACCGTGCCCGCGGCGTATATATCCGTGCGCGCGTCGCTTTGGTTAAAGCCGTATTGCTCGGGCGCCGCATAGCCGCGCGTGCCAATCTGCTCCGTGTCGCATAGTTTGCCGTCCTTAAACAGCCTTGCCGCACCAAGATCGATAAGCTTCAATACGCCCCTGTTTGAAATTATAATGTTTTCGGGCTTGATGTCCCTGTGCACCACGCAGGGCTGCATGGCATGCAGCGCGCCCATTGCGGCGCAAAGCTGCTCCATCCATTCCTCCGCCTGCGCAATGGTATATGTGCCCTCGTGAACTATATCCTCCAGCGTTTCGCCTTCGATATATTCATAATAGGCAAAGCATTCCCCCTCGTACTCTTCGGTTTCGTAACCCTGGGCAGGTTCGCCTGCTCCACGCTTTTCAGCCGCTCATATACCCCCAGCAGCTCTGCGCGCAGCTTTTTCCGCACGGCGACCGTTCCCGTTTCCACGTCTTTTACCAGCGCAATATCAGGGCCTTTCAGATAGCCAATGGTATCGTAAGATAAAAACATTGATTTTCACCGCCAAATCAGTTATCATTATATATGGTTATTATATTATAATGTATATAGTGGTGATTTGCAAATGGGTTCTACAACAAAACGGCTTTGCGACGCGCTGCTCAACGCAGACAACATAGATTCTTACTTTGACAACAACGCCGACCGTATAGACATAGGCGTTGACCTGAGCGAATTTTTGGAAGAAAAGCTGAAGGAAAGCGGACTTACACGCGCGGAGCTGTTCGCGCGAAGCTCAATAAACCCATCCTATGGCTATCAGCTGCTTTCCGGCCTGCGCTCCCCCGCGCGGGATACGGCCGTTCAGCTTGCATTGGGCCTTGCCCTTGACGTTGACGATACGCAGAAGCTGCTGCGCATGGCGAAGCTTGGCGCGCTTTATCCGCGGGACAGGCGGGACAGCATTATACTTTTCGCCATATCTAACGGCTTCACCCTGCCGCAAACCAATGAGCTGCTGTTCTCCCATTCCATGAACGGATTATCAAAGTAAACAAACTGTAATATTGATGACAAGTCGGGCTTATATGCTGTATAATAGCGTGTAAGCCCGTTTTGCGGCCTATACGAAAGAATTTGGAGGCGAACTGATTTGAAATATATCAAGCGGCTTTGCGCGGCGCTTGCCGCGGCAATGCTGATCACGCTCGTTGGCTGCAACGCGGCCGTAACAAGCCCCGTGCAGGGGGAAGAGGAGCTGGTCGCCGTGCCGGAGCGCACGCATACGCCCGCGCCCGTGCTCACGCCCGAGCCTACGCCAGAGCAGACGGCCGAGCCGGAACCGACCGAGGAGCCCGCGCCCAGCCCCACGCCGGACGACGGACTGCCGTATTATCTTTACGTTGAGAAGGGTTCATTCACCCTGACCATATATGAAAAGGACGAAAACGGCGAATATACCAAGGTATTCAGAACATACCGCATAGCCCACGGCGGCAACAAGACCCCCGCGGGAACCTATACCCTTGGCGGGGAGGAAGCGCGCGAACGCTGGCACGATTTTCCGGACGGCGGCACCGTGCAGTACGCCACCCGCTACGAAGGCAGACTGTATATCCACTCCCCGCTTTACGCAACAAGCGACCCCACGCAGATGTGGCCCAAGTATTATAACGGGGATCACGGCATAGGCCTTGAATCAACCGGCGGCTGCCTTAGAATGGTTACGGAGGCGAGCAAGTTCATATACGAAAACTGCCCCGAAGGCACCACGCTTAAAATAGTCAACGGATCGCCCCTTGGCACCACAAGCGAGGATATTCCCAGCCGCAACGGCCTCAGGATAGACCCCACGGATTACGACACACTCAGGGAAAAGGGCTACATCACGGACTAATTTTATTCCAAAAGGAGGGCGCACCATGAAGCAAACAATGAAATCGGCCGCAGCAATGCTATCGCTCCTTTTCGCCGCGCTGTGCATGGGCGGGTGCTTTGCCGCGCCCGATGCAAACACGGCGCCGCCCGTAAGCGTTGTTCCCACGGCGGAGCCAACCGCACAGCATCCCACGGAACCGCCCCTTCCCACGCCCACCGCTGAGCCTACGCCCGAGCCCACGCCAGAGCCGGTATATTACAAATGCCGCGTAAACACGCTCAACTGCCGCAGCAGCGCGGATAAATCGAGCGACGCGAACATAGTTTGCCAAATAGGTTACGAGGACAAGGGCGAATTTTTGGGCACGGAGGGCGAATTTACTCGCCTAAGGCTTGAGGATGGGCAGGAGGTGTACTGCTACAGCGATTATCTTGTTGAACAAAGCGTACAGCTTTACGCCTACCTTGCGCCCGAAACGGCGCAGAAGATAGATATTCCCACGGGGCAGCCCGTGTTTGAAGCGGACGGAGTTACGCCCGTTATGGTGAAGAACGAGCTTGTGGACATGCGGCTGTATCTTCCGGATGCGGTATATGAACAGCTTTTCGCAACGGAGCGGAACGTTACGGGCGCGCCGCTTTACCCGCGCGCAATACCGCTTATGCAGAAGGACACCATCACAAAGCTGATGAAAGCATACGACCGCTTTAAGGCGGACGGATACACGCTTAAGGTGTACGATGCATACCGGCCCATAAGAGTGCAGCGGATACTGTTCAACATTGTAAAAAACAAGCATTGGATAGCCAATCCTGACACCACCGCCAGCAACCATAACCGCGGCTGCGCAATAGACATGTCCCTTATAATAGACGCAACGGGTGAGGAGATGGAAACGCCCACCCCCATGCACACGTTCACGGAGGAATCCGCCCGCACCTGCAAAACATGGAGCGACACGGCCCGCGCCAACGTGGATTACATTACCGAAGTTATGGCCGAATGCGGCTTTAACCACATAAAGAGCGAATGGTGGCATTTTTCGGACACGGATTCAAAGAAATTTATGACCACCGATATAGATCTCGGCAGCCTTACAATGCTGCCCAAGCAGGAGGAAACCAACCAATGAAGCTTAAATTTGACCGCAGCTATATACTGATAGCCGCAATAGCGCTGTGCCTCATAATGGCGGCCTGTTCGCCGAGCGGCACTAATAACGCCGATGCGCTTACCGGCGCGTTTACCGACAAGGACCTTGGCATTGCCATAAACGGCAAAACCTATTACCTGAGGGAGGATTCCGCCGCGCTGATAGCCGCACTCGGCGACGGATACGAATACAGCGAAATGGTAAGCTGCGTTTACGACGGCAAGGATAAAACGTTTGCCTACGACGGCATTACCGTAAGCACCGTTCCCGTTGACGGGAAGGACGTTACCGAGATGATAACCATTACCGGCGGCGATTACGCCACGCTGCGCGGCATAAAGATAGGTAATACGCTGGGCGAAGTTAAGGCGGCATACGGCGAAAAATGGTTTGACGACGGCTACCTTACCTATTCCATATCCGGCGACGAAACGGACATACATTCCGAACGCATACAGTTTGAATACAACGGCGATACGGTTACGCGCATATTCATCTATTCCCCCAGCTATTGATAACATATAGCAGAGCATGGTATTCAGTTCCCCAACATTTATATTTCTGTTCTTCCCCGCGGTGTTCCTTACCTGCCTTTTAGCAAGGCGCAGCGTAAAATGGAGCAACGCGGTGCTGCTTATATTCTCGCTGCTGTTCTATGCGTGGGGAGAGCCGGTATATGTGCTGCTGATGGCGTTCACAACGCTTGTGTGCTACATATGCGCCCGCATGATAGCAAAGGGCAAAAACGTGCGGCTGAGCACGGCCGTTGCCGTAATTTGGGGCATAGGCACGCTTGTTGTGTTCAAATACACCGCATTTTTAGTGCAGAGCTTCAATTCGCTTACCCATCTTGCCGTTCCGGTGCCGAATATAGCGCTGCCTGTTGGCATATCGTTTTTCACGTTTCAGGCAATAAGCTATGTTTTGGACGTTAAGCGCGGGGATGCGGAGGCCGCAGCAAACTATGCGGACGTGCTTTTGTACATTTCGCTTTTCCCGCAGCTTATAGCGGGGCCGATAGTGCGCTACAGCGACGTTGCGGCAGAAATAAAGCAGCGCACCGTTACCACGGAGGATATTGCCGCGGGGCTCAGGCGTTTCTGCTTCGGCATGGGCAAAAAGGTGCTTATTGCGAACACTCTTGCCTACACGGCGGATAAGGTTTTTGCCCTGGACAGCGCGGCGATAAATGCGCCCATAGCATGGCTTGGCGCGATATGCTATTTGATGCAGATATACTTTGACTTTTCCGGCTACAGCGACATGGCCATTGGCCTTGGCCGCGCGTTCGGCTTCACATTCCGCGAAAACTTCATGTATCCCTATTGCGCCGCATCCATGCAGGATTTTTGGCGCAAATGGCACATATCCCTTTCAACCTGGTTCAAAGAATATGTTTATATTCCCCTTGGCGGCAACCGGCGCGGCAAGCTCCGCACGGGGCTTAATAAGCTTATAGTTTTCCTGCTGACCGGCCTTTGGCACGGGGCAAGCTGGAACTTCGCCGTGTGGGGGCTTTACCACGGGGCGTTCCTTATGGCGGAAAGCTACGGCGCGCTGAAGCCCAATCGCTGGCCCAAGGCGCTCAGGCACATATATACGGTTATCGCCGTAACGGTGGGCTTTGTTATATTCCGCGCGGAAACATTGGGTCAAGCATGGCTGATAATTTCAAAAATGTTCACAGGATGGACGTTTGACGCCGCGCTCGGCGCGCAATTATCGCTGCTTTTAAGCCCGCTTTGCTCCGCAGCGCTTATAGCGTCTGTTTTTGCCTGCATGCCTTACGCAAGCAGTATAGCAAGCCGGTATACGGTAAACCGTCCGCGTTTCGGATATGCCGTATATTTGGCGGCATTCGCGCTGTTCGTTGTATGCATAGCCTGTCTCTCCACGGCAAGCTACAATCCGTTCATTTATTTCAGATTTTAAGGAGGCGGCAAGCATGAAAAAAGGATTTATGATAGCGTTCATCGCCGCCATACTGACAGCGTGCCTGCTGCCCATAGGCGCGAATATATTTGGCTACACCGCCGTAAACCGCGAAAACCGTCCCCTTGCTCGGGAGCCACAGATAGTTGACAGGGACGGGCTGAACCTTGAATTTCCAAGCGACTTTGACGATTACTGGCAGGATCATTTCGGCTTGAGGGAGGAGCTTGTGACGGCGTTCCACGCGGCTACGCTTGCCATATTTAACGATACGCTGAATGAAAAGGTGGTTGCGGGCAAGGACGGTTTTTTGTTTTACAGCGAAACGCTCAACGATTATACCGGCCTTGAGACCATGAGCGATGCAGACATTCTGCGCGCAGCGAACGTTATCCGCCAAATAAGCGAATACGCCGAAGCTAATGGCGCAAAGTTCGTATTCTCCGTAGCCCCGAACAAGAACACGGTTTATCCCGAATATATGCCGAGCCATATAAAGCGCACATCAGCCGTCTCAAACCACACGCGGCTTTATGCCGCGTTGAGCGATGCAGGTGTTGACACGCTGGATTTTGCCGCGCTTTTGACCGAGCATAAGGGCGACGGTCTGCTTTATTATCAGCAGGACACGCACTGGAATCAGCGCGGCGCGCTGATTGCATACAACGCAATAATGAAGCTGATAATGAACGGCGAAGGCTACGAAACCTATTCTGCCGCCGTGCCGCACGACGAAACGGGCTACTATGGCGACCTGCACAACTTTGTTTTGCCGGCGGAAGAATCCACGCTGCCGTATCCCGAATACGGCATAGCGGCGAATTACACGCCCGATGAAGGCGCGCGCATGGAGCGGGACATAAACTTCGGCACAAGGAGCGAAGAAAACGCGGAAAAATCGCTGCTTCTTTACCGCGATTCGTTTGGCGAGGCGCTCATACCGCTGCTTTCCACCAATCTTGGCCGCGCGGTATATTCGCAGGAGTTTCCGTATAACCTTGAGCTGAACGGCGAAAGCTACGGCATGATAATGATAGAGCTTGTTGAACGGAACATTCCCAATCTTCTCACGGGCGCGCCGCTTATGCAGGCGAGCGAAAAGCAACTTCCCACGGATGCGGTAAGCGTAAGCTGCACGGCGAATGCGCAGAAGCGTTCCGGCTTTACGCAGCTTTACGGCAGCATAGCAGCATACCCCGCCGCCGAGCGCATATATATTGAGGTTGCCTGCACGGACGGCGCGGTGCGCGTATACGAAGCGTTCCCAGTGAACGATTCAGGCGACGCCGATCCCGCATGGGAGAGCGCATCGGGCTACCTGCTGACACTTCCCGAGGGAATCGAAGGCGAAGTGAGCGGAGCATACATAGGTTGAAAAATCCACAATTTGATATGAATAACAACGCCCCTTTGCACAAAGGCTAACACAAAACCAAAGTGCAAAGGAGCGTTTTATTTATGGATAAAAAGAAGCACGGCCCGCGCAAGGGCTGCGTATACGAGGACATGACAAGCACCGTATCCGGCACGGAGTGCACCGGCCTTATGCCCACCCCGCCGCAGGACGAGGACGAGTACGAGGCTTATCAGGAGCTGCACGGCATGGAGGTGCCGAAGGAGTAGGCGGTCATTCCGCCGAAACGGCTTCCTCCCCCGCATTCTTTATCAGTTTTCGCTTGGTAACGATATACATGCCTATCAGCACCGCCGTGGTTACCGCCCAACTTATGGGGTAGGATACGAATATGCTGAAAATTGTATGATATTTTTGGAATACCGTGGATATCCAGATTATTCTAAGTATGCATGCGCCGAACAGACAAACTATCATTGGCGAGAAGGATTTGCCCATGCCCCTCAGGGAGCCGGTGAACACCTCCATATTGCCGCAGATGAAATACAGCGCAACGACTGTTATAAGCCTTTCGCAGCCGTATGCTATAACCTCCGGATCGTCATTATAAAGCCCAAGGAGCTGATTGCGGAACAGCACGGCTATTATGCCCGTTACAAGCCACGCAATGGTTACCAATATGTTGCAGTAAAGGCATATCGGGCCGATACGGTCGTATTTCTTCGCGCCAACGTTTTGGCTTGTGAACGTTACGGTCGCCTGCGAAAAGCTGTTTATGGCAATGTATACGAAGCCTTCCAGATTGCTTGCCGCGGAGCAGCCCGCCATCACCTGGGAGCCGAAGGAATTGACGGAGGACTGTATCAGCACGTTTGAAACGGAGAACAGCGCGCTCTGTATGCCCGCGGGCAGGCCAATCTTTACCATTTCGCCAAGCTTATGACCGTGTATTTTCATTTTAGCGGGGTAAAAATGCACGCTGCCGGGCGTATGCATAAGGCAGTTGACCACCAGCACCGCGGAAAGCACCTCGCTCGCCACGGTTGCATATGCAACGCCCGCCACGCCCATATCAAAGCATATTACCGTAATAAGGTTCAGCGCAACGTTCAGCGCGCCGGATATTATAAGATAATAAAGCGGGCGCTTAGTGTCCCCTACCGCGCGCAGTATGCCCGCGCCGTAGTTATATATCATCAGCGCGGGAAGGCCGGCGAAGTATATCCTTAAATACTGCGCCGCAAGGTCGATAACATCCTCCGGACTGCCCATCCATTCAAGGAAGGTGCGCGCCATGAAGAAGCCGAATATGCCAAGGCCAACGCCCGCGATAACGCTGAACAGCATTGCGGTATGCACCGTATCGGCCACGGCGTCGAAATCCCGCGCGCCGAAGTACCGCGCAACGGTCACGTTTACGCCAAGGCTTATGCCTATGAACAGCGCAACCACCAAGTTGACAAGCGAACCTGTCGAGCCGACCGCAGCCAACGCCTGACTGCCGGCGAACTTGCCCGCAACCACCATATCCGCCGCGTTATAAAGGCATTGCAGCACGCCCATTGCTATAACCGGCAGCGAGTATGTGAGCAGCATCTTAAAAAGCGGCCCGGTGGTCATATCCATTTCATAGCTTTTATTATTATTTTTCATACTCCTCCTAAGCAGGATAAATCCCGTAACACGGTATTATATCAAAGCGATGCGGAAAAGTGAAGCGTGAGTTTTGAATGATGCAACCAAAAGGCGCCACCGCTCGCGGGGGAGCTGGCAATACGCCGCAAGGCGTATTGACTGAGGGGTTGACGATAATCAAGCAAAGCCTCTTTCTTTTTCAACCCCTCCGTCAATTCGCTGTCGCTCATTGACACCTCCCCTTTCAGGGCAGGCCGGCGGTAACACAAACCAAAAGCTGTCCCCGTTTACGGGGAAAGTGGCATGGCGAAGCCATGACGAAAGGGGAATAGCTAAAAACCTGCCAAGCTATTTTACTGTTCCCCCTCAGTCGGCTGCGCCGACAGCTCCCCCGCACGCGGTGGCGCCTTTTGGTGTGCAATTATACCCAAAAAGGAGCGGTCGCCCGCTCCTTTTTATCGCTTATTAACTTAGCTCCTTTTCTTGCCCGCTATAATAACGACTATCGCCATCGCCGCAAGCACGAGCCCCGCGCCGATGTATGGCGTTTGTGCGTCGCCCGT
>ULRW01080538.1_pt1 | contig 17320 bp, 24 predicted proteins | sample 1955581 | NCBI WGS metagenome assembly ULRW01 (sample SAMEA4835687, study PRJEB28245) | human gut metagenome | biome: gut microbiome; material: fecal sample | place: Denmark | collected 2008 | reverse complement strand
CTAAAATTTTTGAAAGTTCTCTAGCATACCAATATTCATTTCCATATTCATCTATATGTTTAATATTTTCAAAAATATTATTAGTATATCTATTTTCAATTTTCTTCATTACTACCTCCTTATTTATTACTTCATATAAAATTTTTCCATAAGTCGTTATTACCTCTATTTTATTTAAAATAGCTATCATTATTTTCCAGTTATAAAATGTAAAAAGGGATAAGACTAAAAGTCTTTATTTATAAGACTTCATAGGAAGTTTTCCATAATTCGGTTTATACCAATTGATACTCGTAGATGGTAAACTTTTTACATCTTCGTTCATTTTTTTATTTTTTCTCATTTCTCTTTTTTGGTACATATTCATTATTTATCACTTCCATTCTCTATCATTCCTGTTTCATTTAAAAAATTATCAAAGTCTGATTTATATAATTTATCTTTAAATTTATCATACCCTTTATAAGCTAATTCTTTTAATATTTTAGTAGCCCAAATTCTAAGGTTTGTTGCTTCTTTTGAATTTACTCTATATCCAACTGCAATAATCATATCAAGGTTATATATCTTTACAGGTTTTTTCGAATTATCAACGTCGGTTTTTCCGACAGTATTATTTTCATCAAGTTCACCACTATTTAATATATTATTAATATGTTCTGTTATTGTGCTTCTTCCTACACCAAACAATTCTGAAATTAAATTTTGCGTAAGCCATATATCGTTATTTATTAACATTACACTAACCTTAACATCATTGTTTGAATTCCTATATATTAAAAAATCATTGATTAGTTATTTGTAAGTTTTTATTGTCCATTTATTATTCTCCTTTCTTTTAAATCTCTTAACATTTTAGAACCATATTCTTTATTAATTTCATTTCTATTTATTATCATTTTTCTCGTTAACCAATTCTTCAAATTTATTATGTATCTCAATATTCTTCTTTTTCATATTAATTGGTCTTAAACTTTTATCTGTAAAACAATGCTTTGTATATGCCTCTATAACTATATTATTTGTACCTTCTTGTATAACTTTATATTTTACTGTCATTTTTACTCCGTTGTATTCTTCTATATATGGCTCTATAATTATGGTGTCTCCGCTAGTTACAGGACGTTTGTATTTGCAATCTACCTCTAATGTTGGTATAGTATACCCTTGGCTTTCTAACTTTTCCATTGATACACCTATTTCTTCTAACCATCTACTTCTTGCTTCTTCTAAATATCTTATATAATTTGAATGATGAACAATTCCCATTTTGTCTGTTTCATAATAATTAATTTTTCTTATATATTTAAAGTTCATTTTTACACCCCACTTTTTATTTTCTATTTTTTATATGGTCTATTCGTTTTACTTTTAATTCTGTTGAATCTTCACTTGCTTTTATTATTCCAGTTATTTTCTCAATATAATAGCATAAAAGTAGATATTTATCAAATACCTACTTTTTACTATATTTTATAATGTTCTATAATTATTCTTATCTGCTCGATCATCTAGTTTTCTATCATATTCTTCATTTTTATAAAACCAATCTGTCTTTTTGTCTGTTGGATGTGCTTTTCTATTTTTGTCTAACAATACATCAAATACAGCTGCTAGTGGTAATACTATTCCTATAAGTTCTAAGAAAACTGTCATATAATTACTTATTTCTAGATTATTATTAATAATACCCATAAAATGTGTATAGAAACTTGGCCCATAATAAAATAAGTGGGCTACTAAATAAATTATACTTGCTAATAATTTTCTCTTTATAATAAAACAAATACAAATAAAAGTAATAAACAGCAACACTACTTCCATTGTTAGATCAGTAGGTTCAAACATAAAACTTTCTCCCAATGACGTCATAACTGTTCCAACTAATCTTAAACCCCAAAACATAAATGCAAACATTGCTATTAACCAACTTGAAAAATTTTTCATTAGATTTCCTCCAAATATAATTATTCTAACTTTTATATACTTATATTTTATCATACTTCTTTAAATTTACAAGAAAAAATAAGATTCTTTTGCAATATTATTAACAAAAAAATCTCATTTAATAATTTTAATATGTCTATATTAATTATTCATCAATAAAGTTAAACTCATCTTTGAATTTATCTTTGAATATTTCAAAAACTTTATTTAATATTTCTTCATCTTCTACACTTACATATGACTCTTCATCTTCTGAATCATTATCTTCTAATTTTAATATTAGAACTTCACCAGCTTCTTCTTCGTCATCATCATTAGGTAATAAAACAACATATGATTCTCCGTCATATTCTATTAAATCTAAAAACTCAAACTCAACTTCATTTCCGTCTTCATCATTTAAAACTATTATATTATCTAATTCTTCTCCTTCTTCTATATTGTTTGGATTATTATTTACATCTTCACTCATTTTTATTCTCCTTTCAAATTTATATAATTCTTGTATCTCTACAATGTTAATAACTTTAGTAGTATTGTTTACATTTTTTATAAACATATACTATTTTTCATTTTTTAATCTGTTCATATATGTTTCTAAAATATATACTGCAGAAATAGTATCTACAATATTTCTTTTTTTCATTTTGTTAATATTTAAATAATTCATCGTTTTATGAGCAGCAACAGTAGTTAATCTTTCATCAATTGTTTCGATTTTTAACTGATTAAATTTACATTTCAACTTGTGTATAAATTTATTTGTGACCTCTACTCTTTGTGTTTGAGTACCATCCATATTAAGTGGCATTCCTATTACAATAGTATCAATCTTATATTGAGTCATTATTTCATCAAGCCTTTTTAATGCTAATTTATCATTACCATTATGATGTATCGTTTCCAATCCCTGAACAGTAATTCCAAGTTCATCTGTAATAGACACTCCAATTCTACTATCTCCATAATCTAGACCTAATTTCCTCATTTTAATCATCTAATCCTATATAGTTTTTTACCATTTTTTCTAGAAGTTCATCTCTTTCTATTTGTCTTATAAGATTTCTCGCATTATTATGGCTAGTAATATATGTAGGATCTCCTGATAATATATATCCTACAATTTGATTGATAGGATTATATCCTTTTTCTTCTAATGCCTTATATACTTCCTTTAATATTTCTCTTGCCTTAATGCTTTTATCTCTTTCTACTTTAAAACTTACAGTCTCATCCATCACAGACATATAATTATACCTCCTATAAATAATTTATATCATTTTCATTTTGATCTGCATTATCTAAATATGATTCTAATTTTTTCATCGATTCTTCCAAAGCTGTTCCTTTATAATATGTAGTGATAACTATATTTATTTTAGGTTTTGCTACTACTTCTTCATCATCTTCAAATTCTACGTCAACCGGATCAACTTCTATATTTTCAACTTGTTTTTTTATATCTTCTATAAAACTTTCTATAGATTGTTCATCTACTCCAGAAAATACAATTGCAAACTTTGGTCCCATATATCTCACAAATAAGTATTCTTCAGATAAGTTTTCTCTAACAACATCACAAACTTTTGTAATTACTTCATTACCAGTTTTTCTACTAATATCATCATTTATTTTTTCCAAGTTCACTATTTTAAATAAGCATACAGTAGAAGTTGTATACTGATCAATAATTCTTCTTCCGTCTCCATATAAATACTCTACTGTCTTTAATTTACTAAATTTATCATCTCTAACTATGTTTTCTATAATGCCTTGATTTGATACTGTTCTTAATACTGACACTATATTATTCCTTATAACTTCTAAAACTGTAGTATCAATATTATCAAATTCGTGTGGTCTGCTTCCTTCTATCAACCAATAACCTATATATACATTTTCTATGTACAATGGAAAGAACATTGCTGACTTTGCTCTTCCAAATTCCATTTTTTGATATGGTAATCTTTCATTTTCGTTTTCAACTGTTACATATTTTGGTGTTGCAGTTTGGATACTATCTTTAAAAATTTCTTCTGTTTGCAAACTTCTTAGAGTATCCCAATGTTTTTTATCTACATTAGAGGCCTTGACTATATACTCAGCCCCATCATATACAACTATAGTTGAGTATTTGATTTGATATCTTTCAACTAATATCTCATTTATTTTATCTATTTTTTCATTTACACTGGTACATTGACTAACCGTCTCCATAAAATCTTGAATAATATTTAAACCTGTTATTTTCTGATTTAAATTATTAAAGCTTTCTATTTTTTTATGGATTGACATGTTATATATCGTAAGTAAAACAATAATAATTACTAATATAATAATTACCACTAAAATCAAAAGATATCACCTCTCTTCTTATAATTAATAATTTCTTTTCATTTTGTTTAGTGTTGCATTCATATTATTAGAAAAACCATTTTGATTATATGAATTGTATCCTCCATTATTTGATAATAGTGGGTATACCATATTTGATAATTTTTCCAAACTCATCATAAAGTTTTTAGAATAACCATTTACTGATATCTTACAATTTACTAATCCCTCTAAGTATCTTGAATAAGTTTGTTCCTCAAATGGAATAGTACAATACTTTATTGTGTCTTTATTAAATAACTCTGTCATGAAAGACATAGCTGGGTCATTATAAAATGCCATTCCCCCTATTACTGCTCTTTCAGTAACGCTTCTTACTCTTAATACTTTATTTAAGACAATTCTTAGTTTTTCAGGATCTAAAATATTTTTTGTTTTTAAGTTTCTTAAAAATGCTGTTAATGGTTGAATTGTTAATATATCAAAACTTTGAACTAGGTATATTTCTTGTGCATTTTTGAAATAACCGTAGTTTGTATCAAAGTCACAGTCCATTAAAATTAATGAATAATTCTGTACCAATGTTGTTAATATACTTTCGTAATCATCCATAACATTATCTTCATCTGGTAGAGTAGTAAATACAGTTAGATTATTATTTACTTGTATTCCATCCACAATTCCATTTTTAAGATTTGTAATACATGAAAATGCTTTTTTTCTTAATTCTTCTTCATTTTGAGTATATATATAATATGCATTTTTATTTTTTGTTAAATCTAATACTGCGGTTTTTATACCTTTTTTAGATAACACTTCTGCTAAATTGTTTACTAAGAATGAAGTACCATTTTTTGAAGTTCCCACAAATGAAACAATTTTTTTATTTCCTGTTAGCAAACTATCTAAATTAATGTCATTATATCTTGTTGTATTTTCTATTTCTTTTTTATTGTTGAAGTTATCAAAACTTGGTTCAGAACTTGTATAACTTTGAGTTTGAGTTTGCATTTGATTTATGTTTTGTACAGGTACTTGTTGTACAGGTTCTGGCTCATCTTGACTTTCATTTTCATCAAACCCAGGTAATATAATTTCACCTGATATATTGCTTTTTCTAGTTTCTTCTTTATTTCCTAGGTTAAATAAATTTACTTCTTCTTTTTCTTGATCATCAAATCCAGGCAATACATTATCGTTTTCTTCTTTTACATCTTCGAAACCTGGTAGTACACTATTACTGTCTTGATCATCAAATCCAGGTAATACATTGTTATCTGTCTCTTCTTCCTGTTGAATTTGTACTTTTCTTGGTCTTCCTCTTTTCTTTTTAGGTGCTTCTTCTATTTGTTTTATTTCCTCTTGTGTTTGTACCTTTTTAGGTCTTCCTCTTCTTCTTTTTTCTTCCACAACAGGTGTATCTATATTAGGCATATTTGAAACCTCATTGTTATTTACAACTTCAACCTTAGGTTCTGCATTAATTGAATTATTTTCTAATTCTTTTTCAACATACTTTTGATTTTCTTGTTGTACAAAGTTATTTTGTATGTTTTGAGTATTACTTGCTGAAACACTATTAATATTATCACTTTGTTTTTGTTCTACATTATTTTGAACATTATCAACTTTTTTTACTTTTCTTACATTTGACATATTTATAGCAGAAGGTATAATAACTGGTTTACTTAAATTAGATTTTCCAATATTTTTTTCTATTATATCTATTTTTCCTGTTTTTTGTGCTGAATCCGATTTCTTTTTGTAGTCACTATTAGGAACGTATTTTTCTTTTTGCCATTTATTCCTTTCTTTTTCAGATATGCTTGGTGTAACTGTTCCAAATGTAATTAGTTCTTGATATTTTTGTGAATTTGCTTCTAATACGGCTTTAACATTTAATGGTAAGAATTTGCATATAACTCTTAACTGTGGATCAGTATATTGAGCTGCTATACTATCAAAACTCTCAACATATTTATCCTCATTTTTTCCCAATCTTTTATAGTGATTTAAAATATTTTGTATTTCAACTTCACTAACATCGCCTTCCCCTTCGACTTTATAATCTACATCTTCTGAATCTATTCTATAATATAATTTTGCATCTTTTTTAGTACGGGGTTGATTAATTAATTCACATACCTTTGTAATACTCCTGTCTTGTCCCAACAAAGCACTATAAATACCAATTCCGAATAACTTTGTAAGTAGCGGTTCTGATTTTGTTCTTCTATCTGCACATATCAAAATAATTGGAATATCTTGTCCATTGCTAGAAGTTGCCTCATCACTTATGCTATCCAATTTTTCAAATATGAACTTATCTATTATCTCATAATTATTATTAGCAAAAGGCTCTAGATCCTCACTAATTACAATTCTATCATATGATTTATCTTTTTGTAGTTCCTTTGATATTGCATTAAAATAATAAACATTTTTACTAGAAATAATTTCTTTATACTCTTGTTGATATTTCTTTATGATTGAATCCGAAATGCTTTCATTATTAACCGCAAATAATACCTTCATTTGTTAACCCCTCCAGCCTTTTACTACTATGGCAAATATTAATGGTAAAACTTGACAAATTACCATTACTGTTATAATACCAATCATTGCGCCGAATCCTTTGTCTCTTACATCTAATTTTCTAATTCCTATTATATATCTATATATTCCACTAACTGCAATACCTACAAATCCAAATGGAATACTATAAATTCTTATAATATTTAAAATATATGCTGCAAACCCATATGTATCATTACCATATTCATCTTGATAGTCTTTTATAGTTTTTAATTCCTTATCTTTTATTTTTACTAAACTAACAGTTGAATCTCCTGTTAAATCAGCTTGCTTGTTCATTGAATTACCGCTTGTAGCATATATTGCCATACTACCAAACATAAACATTATCATCATAAATACTGCAATTATTTTCTTTCTCATATAAGTATATTTCCTCCTTATTTTACTACTATTATTTTTTATCATTCTATAATACAATAGATAAAATATCAATATATCATAAAAATATTTTTTTCTTATGATAAATAATAATTTACCCAATTTGAGTACAATTTATCTCCATTCTCTCTCCAGCTAAAAATTGGCTTTTTTTCTATTTTATTATCTGGATAATAATTTTTTGGGATTTGAATTTTTAAACCTTTTTCTATATCTCTTTTATATTCTTTGTCTAGTGTATCTACTGCATACTCTAAATGACCCGTCACATAAATTTCTTTTTGTTTTTTATTTTCTACAATAAATACTCCTGCATCATTTGATTCTGAAACAATAGTAAGTTCTGGATGCATTTCAATATCACTTTTTCTAATAGTTGTATGTCTTGAATGTGGAGCTTTAAATCCGTCTTCAAAACCATTTAATATATTAGAGTTTTTATCTATAACATTATGTTCAAAAACCCCAAATGTCTTTTCATCTAATAAAACTTTATCTATATTATAATTATAGTATAATCCTGCTTGTGCCCCCCAACAAATATATAATGTTGATTTTACATTTGCTTTTGACCAGTCTATAATTCTTTTAAGTTCATTCCAATATATTACATCTTCAAAATTAAGCTGTTCTACTGGTGCTCCCGTTATAATTAGTCCATCAAATTTTTTGTTTTTTATTTCTGCAAATGTAGAATAGAATTTCTTCATATGATCTGGATTTGTATTTTTTCCCATATATGAAATAACATAGAAAAAAGTGATTTTAATGTTTTTCTTAACAGATGACAATTTTCTTAACAATTGTAATTCTGTGTCTTCCTTTAATGGCATTAAATTTAATATTGCTATATTAATAGTATTTGAAGTACAATCATTTTCATCTTCTAGTTCTTCTAAAATTTTTATTTTTTCTTCTTGTAAAATACGATTTACAGGTAATCCTCTTTTTGTTATTATTGGCATATTGATCACCATTTAAAAAGTTAATAACTAAAATATATAATTATATATTTTACTAAGATATTTTATCATTTGTCTAATAATAAATCAAGTGGTTTGTTAGATTTAGTTGCATTCCAAATAAAATATTTTTGTCATATTAAAATGAACCAAAATTATTAAACTTTTTGTCTAATAATTTTGGTTCACTTCATATATAATCTCTAATTTTTTCTTATTAACCAATAGCATTTATTCTAATATATCTATACATCATCTTTAATCACTTTTGCTAACTTATTAATTGCCTTAGTTTCAATTCTTGATACATATGAACGAGAAATTCCCATCATTTCAGCAATTTGATTTTGCGTTTTTGGCTTGTTTCCATCTAATCCGAACCTTAACTCTAGTATAGTTTTTTCTCTTATCTTTAAAACCTCTTTCATTTTTTCATATAATTTTTTTATTTTAAATTTCAAATCAACTTCATCTTCTATACTTTTTTCATTATTTTCAAGTACCTCTTGTAAAGTTACTGTATTATCATCTTTATCCTTTCCTATTGGATCATCTAAGTATACTTCCGCTCCAATTTTCTTTGTACTACGTAAATGCATTAAAATCTCATTTGCTATTCTCACTTGTTGGTAACAACTCCATTTTTAAAAAAGATGTATTATCGGTGTTTAGTAAATCGATTTCTACATCATTTCCACTTCCTGTGGCTTTGTTTATCAATAACTTTAAAAGATTTCGCTTCTCTAAAATGTCTAGTTCATCAAATTTTTTCAAATGATTTTGGGTTATTTCTAGTACAATTTTTGCTATTTCTTTTTCTGAAAAAGTTGTACTTCCTTTATTTGAAGCATTATTTGTTATAGCATCAATTTTTTCCTTTATTTTTAGATTCTTTTGTTTTATAATCTTTACTTCTTTATTAATGTCATCAATTAATTCAATATCAACATACTGAATTTTCTTAATTAAATTTTCAAGTGATTTTTGGTTTTTATTATATGCTTCTTTTAATTGGGCAAGTTCATCATTTTCACTTGCAATATTTTCTGCAAATGAAATCTTTTTTAATTCTTCACATATTTTGCTATTTGGAGCAATCAGTTCTGATATTTTTCCCATTAGAATTTTATCTAATTTATTGCCATTTATATTGTCACAATCACATTTATTAAGTCTACTTTTTTCCTTTAATTCACACATATAACTAAATCGAACTTTGCCTGTTTCTTCATATATTCTTCCAGCATGTATTTTTGGTCTCATATATGAACCACACTTACTACATCTTAATATTCCAGAAAGCAAAGCATCATTTTTTATTGGTTTTCTATATCTATTACTTTCATTGTTTTTTAATAGATTTTGAACACTTATCCAATCTTTCCCTCTAATAAGTCCTTTGTGTTTTCCGAACTGAAACTATCCAATCTTGTAAGTCATTTTTTTTAGTTGCTTTATGTTTAACCTGTTTTGTTTTATTATAAGCCATAATTCCAAACTGCCCATCAAACTCTTCTTTTTTAGAATATAGCTCTACATCATTTTGAATAAAGTAGTCATACATTTCTTCATCATTTTTGGCATATACAGGATTTTCAAGAATTCCTTTAATTGCAAATCTACTAAAGTATTTTCCATTTTTAGTTTTTATATTATTATTCATTAAAAATGTTTCAAGAGATGTTTGTGATTTTAATTCTAAAAACTTTTGGTAAATTAGTTTTACTATAATAACTTCTTCTGGAATTTGTTTTAGTTTAAAAGCTTTTTTAACCTTTTTTTCAACTTCATTTTTATCGTTTATTTCTTTAATATGTAAAAGTTCATAACCTTCTGATTCATAACCAGTTGGAGTTGTCCCGACCAAGCCACCTGCCTGATTTTGCAAGTTCGTGTAAATTATCTCTTATTCTTTCTGCACCAATTTCTCGCTCTAATTGCGCAAACACTGAGGCAATATACATCATAGCTCTTCCCATTGGCGTACTTGTATCAAATTGTTCTTTTACAGAAATAAAACTAATTCCATTATCATTTAATTCTTCAATTAGATCAGAAAAGTCTGCCACACTTCTTGCCACTCTGTCTAATCTATAACAAATTAAAACATCATATTTATGTGATTTGGCATCTCTTATTAGCTGATTAAATTTTCTTCTATCCCTATCTCCACCTGAAAAGCCTTCACCTTCATCATATTGAACAATTTCTATGTGCTTACTATCAGAAATTTTATTTAAATAATCTTTGCAGAGATTTATTTGTGTTTCAATAGATTCACCCTTGTCTGTAGATTTTGATTTTCTTGAATAAATAGCTACTTTCATTATTCTAAAATTCCTTTCATAGTTTGTTAAAATTAATATTTTAGTCATGTTAACTCTGCTATAAAAAGATTTCAAGTCTTTGAAAGTACTTTTATTAATTCCTCTTTTATTTGAATTTTGCAAGCTTGTGGGACATTTAAATCACAAATATATTTTTCCATTAATTTAGCTTTTATATATGCTATTACATTTTCTAGCGTATCCTTATCTTCTGGGTAATTTATTTTTACATTCATTTCTTTAAATCACCTCTATTTAAAGTATGCTAAAAGGCTTGGACTTTTGACTTTGGTTTTAAACTGCAACTTTTTGCTAACGACTTTTGAGCATGAAGAGTCTATAGCGTAAATGTATATTTTTTATGCTAATATTATGGTCTACCTTTTATAGCTTCTATAAATAAAAGTCCAAAAAATTTCACGAATGTTGCATTTTTTGAAAATTTTTTTATTTTTTTACAAAATTAAAAAGATTGACAATAACATCAACCTTTTTTCAATTTTATACATAATTTCAACCCTATTCTAAGTCTTTCTGTAGTTCTTCAATATCATTATAAGTTTTACCAGTTCTATCTTTTTCAACTTCTTCAATATTAAGCTTACTATAATCATGTAACTGGCCATATTCACATACATACGAATTATTTTCATCATTTATTTTATTAATAGTTGAACTATTCAAAATTCTTTTTAAGAAATTCCAAGGTCCAGTTTTATCTGTCAAACCATCATAATTATTTTCTATTCTTTTAAGTAATTCATCCTTAGGAAAATATTTTACTTCTGAAACTTCTTCTTTTTGAAGTACGACTTTTGATATATCTATATCTTTTAAAATTATATAACATTCATTATAATGATTATTAATTATATTCCCACTTATATTTTTTGATGTTGAACCTAGCATATACTTTATTTCATCTTCATTTACATCAATTCCAAGTTCTTCTTTTATCTCGCGTATTAATGCTTGCCTTCCAAATTCTCCACTATCTACATGACCACCTACAGTTACATCCCATAGATTAGGCCATAATTTTTTATTAGCACTTCTTTTTTGAAGTAAAACATTTGATTCTCTATCAATAACAAAACCATATACTGCTCTATGCCATAACCCTTTTTGGTGACACTCCTCACGCGTTGCTATTTGTCCTGTAAATTCACCAAATTCATTTAATACATCAAATTTTTCTTCCATAAAAAAATTCCTTTCAATCATACACATTTTTACTTATAAATTATTTATATATTTATTAAATTCTTTAAAACTAATATGAACAGGTACCTCAGAGAATTCCTTAGTTGGACTATCTTTGCCACCTCTCAGCTCTATATAATATTTAACAATTGTTTCTAATGCTTCAGCTTCATTATTATATTCATATATTCCTTTGCATTCAAAATTTGGATGCTCCATATGATAAACATTTTTATTAATATAGTATAAAATAAAGCAATGCATGTGTTCTTCTTCCTCAAGATTATCATAATCATCTGGTTCAAATATTCTACAGCAAAACATTTTATTCTTTACATTAATTTTATCTAATAAATAATGCATTAATTGAACTTGGTCAATACATGTTCCCATTTTATATTCTAGAATTTCATCTATTGACATAGTTCTATATATACGTCTAAATTCCTTCATAGTTTTGATGTGTATTTTACCATTTGTGTCTAACCATCCATATTCGATGTTCTCGTTCATGAAATTAAAAACATCTTGTGGTGTTTTGATTTTTTCGATTTTGTCTTTTATATTCTGTCCCATCTATTCACCTTCATAATACATTATTTCTTTGTTCAAAGATTGCGCATATTCAATTTCACTTTTAGTACTTTCTCCAATATAATTATTAGCATTTACAACAAAAATTGCATCCGACAATTTAATCTTTTCTTTATGTACATTGCTTAACATTTCTAGTTCATCTAAGGAATATACTATGCTTTCATCTACAGGATACGCTGGAGTTAATACTATATTACCTTTTAATTGTAGTTCTACCGCTAATTCCATCATTTCCTTTTTATATTTCATACTACCACATAACGTTATGATTTCCATATTTTTTTATTTTCCTTTCTAATTATTACTTAGAATAATAACACATTACCCCTTAAAAATCTACATTATTTTGACATATAATCAAATTTATTTTTATATAAACGAAACCCTGAAATTCAGAGCCAGAGTAAAATGGCGTATTATCCCCTTATTTGCATAAAAAAATAATACACCATAAACGAAACCCCTCATCCGTCACATCGCTTATGGCAGTCTAGTATGTAGATTTAAAATCTACTACTGATGCTGACTTTTAAAGTCTTTGTGCATACTTGCCCACACTTTTAACACCAGTATATCCATCATACAAGTTTTGCCTCCTAGAACTCTTTGTTTATTGTGAGTTTGCGTTATGAAATCTCACCTACACATATATTTTAATAGACCGTTAAAAATACTGCAAGTCATTCTACTGCATCAGCTGACTAAACTTTTCACTTTGTTGTTTTATAACGAGTTTATGGCATCTCTCGTTATTGGAAATAAAAAAACACCTATTCAATTTATAGATGTTTCTTAATTCCAAATATTTAATTATTCATTTCTATAATCTTTACCAATACTGAAAAAATCAGCTAGTTCTTCTTTTGAAATATCTTCTGGTTTTCTACTAACATAGTAATTAGCTTTTTCTCTTGCACTTTTTAATATTGCAAGAAAATCTTCATGAAATTCATCACCTAAGATTCGTTTTAACATTTCACCAACAGCATAAGTATTTATTGCACTTATTCTTACATTTTTAGCATATAGTTTCCTTTGAGAACTAATAAATCCGTCTAACTTAATATCAATTAATTTACTTAATTCTTTGGATATAAAGTCAAGATTATCATTCAAACTTTGTATTTTTAATTCTTTTTCTATACCTGCTCTTATCAGTTCTGAAGCACTACTATATGATGATTTTGCAACTGCTTTGTATATCTGTTCTTTAAATGATTTTGGAATTCTAACAACTATTTTCATGCTTTCTTCTTTATTTCTTTGCTCCATAACATTTTCACCCCCTTTCAAATTTTTAAGTTCAAAATTGCTCTCATAGCAATTTTGCAGGAACAGGGAGTCTACTCAGCCTCCCACAAACAGCCTAAAAGCATGGCTTTTAGCTGGGTTACAATTTAATTCATTGGGTGAATTTTTGACACCCATTAATAATTGTATTTTTTTATAATTAATTGCAAAAATAATAGAATGATAAAAAGAAATTCATCACAATTAATTCCTTTTCATCATCCTATTAAAATTTTTTATTCTATTTTTTATTTACCAAACTATAGCCAACTTCATTTAATATATTTTCAATATGTTCAAAAGTATTTTTAGACATATTAACTCTATCTTGCATCCATTCTTTTACGGTTGTATATGGCTTGTCCACGAGTTCTGCAAAAGACTTTTGCGTTATTCCAAGTATAGATATTATACTTTTTAATGCACAACTTTGACCTTTTAGTATAAACTTTTCATATCCTGTTAACTCAATTGAGTTTTCCATTTTAAGAGCTTTAAATATTGAATAATAATTCTTCATTGTCTGCATATTTAATTGTTTATTTACCTTATTATTTTCATATTTTATAATTACATCTCTACTTAGATTAACTCTACTTGCTAAATCTTCTTGAGTCATATTATTTAGTTTTCTATAATATTGAATCTGTCCCCCTAATGTTTTATTCTTTAATATAACTTCATCAACTTTAAATTTAGTCAGCTCAATTTTAGCATTTTCTTTGACTTTAATAAGTAATTCTTTAATTTCATCATCTGTAACCATCATGTTACAATAGCTTTATCTATACATCTAGCTACATAAGTTGCAAGTCTTACTCCTTTTGATGGTTCAAAACTGTTAATTCCTTTTATCAACCCTATTGTGCCGATTGATATTAGGTCATCTTGTTCAACATTAGTAGAATTATATTTTTTACAAATATGTGCTACTAATCTTAAGTTTCTTTCTATTAATATATTCTTCGCTTCTTCATCTCCATTTGCCATCTTTTCTAAACATTCTCTTTCTTCCTCAACTGTTAATGGTTCTGGGAATAGACTGTTACTAGAAATGTATCCAACTAAGAATACTGCCGATTTCAAAAATTCAAAGAAACCCAATATTCCAATTCCGCTAAAAAGTGCTGTAACCATAAATGCACCTCCAATTTTCTTATACATAAATTATATGTATTCGTTCATAAAAAGTGCATGACCGTAATAAATTATATTGGATATAATTTATTAATTTTAAGGAGAATATAATTGAGAATAATAAGTGATTTTTTTAAAGGAATTTGTATTGGTGCTGGTGCTATCCTTCCAGGAATAAGTAGTGGAGTACTTTGTGTTATTTTTGGAATATATGATAAATTGGTTGAAAGTGTTTTAGGGATTTTTCATGATTTTAAAAAGAACTTCTTTTATTTATTGCCAATATTTCTTGGTTCTACAGTTGGAATAATATTATTAGGAAACATTTTAAACTTACTTTTGAATTCATTCCCTTCTCCAACAAAATATGCTTTTATAGGATTGATTTTAGGAAGTATTCCTATGTTAATAAAACAAATAAATTCCCAAAATAAGTTTAAACTGCATTATATCTTTTACACAATTATAGCATTTGAATTAGGATTGTTAGCAGTCATATTAGAAAAATATTTATCCTCAAGTGTCTTTACTGCAAATTCATATTTAATAGAAGATCTATATTCAAATACTATCCCTTCTTTCTTTCCAATTGTTTTATTAGCAATCGCTGGTTTTTTTATGTCTATTGGTATTGTTGTACCTGGAGTTAGCAGTACTTTAATTTTAATGTGTTTTGGAGTATATAACATTTATTTAGAAGCTGTTTCTACTATAAACTTACCTGTATTGATTCCAATCGGTTTTGGAGTTGTTTTAGGAGGATTCATTTTTTTAAAGATTATAAAATTCCTTCTGTCTAAATATTATATGCAAACGTTTTATTCTATAATTGGTTTTACTCTAGGTTCTGTTTTAGTGCTTTATGTCCCTATAACCTTTGATTTTTCAGGAATAATCTCAATAATACTTTTTTTACTTTGTTTTTATATTGCACAGTTATTTGAGAAAAAAGGAAATTAGAAAATTATCTTAATAAAACCTTCTATGATAAGAGATGTATACATTTACATTCCTTATTATAGAAGGTATATTTTTTATTGGCTTTTAATATTTATGTAAACAAATGTCTATTTTTAGTGCAACACTAAAATCATTTTTATTTTTCAAAATTTGCACAATGCATATTATAGAGAGACTATAGGGCAAACTCCAATGTTATCACTGTATGTAAGTCCCCCTACTCTCTCGTTGCGACCACTCACATATAGCACGAAATTATAACCAGAAGAAGGTGAAGCCAGCCAACAATAGTTAGTTTCTGATGTCATAAATATACTCTTTGGTCCTACCTCTATTGTGTTATTATTTGTATAATATCCCGAATTATCATAAGTATTATTTGCTCCTACTGAATATCCATTTTCTCCTTCTACCTTACATATCAAATTTGTTGCATCTTTATTTCCTGTTTTCCATACATTATATGCTTTCATATACATTTCTACACTTGGACTTCCTATTGCATAATCTGCTTGATCTATTTTATAATTATTATTCCATACGTCAGGGTCACATAGCCATGCTACACAATGTTCATTTTCTAAATCTATTGTATTTGCACCTGCTGTTGGATAATCTCTCCACTTTGGATTCATTGCTTTCATTATTTTTAAACCTTGTTCTGAAGGTGTATAATCTATATGACTACTCAAACTCGTATCATTGCTTACAAAATCTCTCTTTAGATATAACTTACCTGCTGTTCCAAATTCTCCTGCTTCATCATAATAAAATATTCTCCATGTTCCTACTGCTTTTGGATTATAATCTGTTATCTTTGTTCCAATATATTTTTGTAAAGTTTCGTATGATGTTACTGCTGATTTTGCTTCTGCTATTGTCATTCCTAATTCTTCTTCACTTTTTTCTTGATCAATTACATTAGATATTATTTTATTAACTTTTTCATCCATTGAACCTAACTGTTCTTTTTCTCTTGCTTCTGCATTAGCTTGTATTTCTTTTGCAAGTTGTGCCTGTTTTATTATTCCATTTTTATTAAATAACAAATTTATACTTATTGTTGCTAATATAATTAATATTACTATCGTTACTACTAGGGCTATTAATGTTATTCCAGATGTTGTTTTCTTTGCTTCTTTCAATAATATATTTTTCTTCATTTGTTTCTCCTTTCATAAAACATTGTATGGTTATGATAATATTACCATATTTCATGTTCTTTATCAATAAATTTATATTTACAGTTATATTACGCTTTTATTACATATATATTACATTTTAAAAGAGTCATTTATTTTTTACTTAAATGACTCTTGCTATCTAAAATCTATTTTTAATAAATATATTGATTATAACTTTTCTATTTTTTCTTTAGTTAAACCTGTAATTTCAGCAATTTCATCTATTTTCATATCTTTGGCTTTCATTCTTTTAGCTAACATTCTTTTTTCTTGTTCTATTCCTTTTTTTATTCCTTGCTCTATCCCTTGTTTTCTTCCTTCTTCTACCCCTTTTGCCCTTCCTTTATCGAATCCAGCTTTTTCTATTCCTTGTCTTTCAAATATGTACTTTTCTCTTAAATGT
>ULRW01075481.1_pt1 | contig 17809 bp, 16 predicted proteins | sample 1955581 | NCBI WGS metagenome assembly ULRW01 (sample SAMEA4835687, study PRJEB28245) | human gut metagenome | biome: gut microbiome; material: fecal sample | place: Denmark | collected 2008 | reverse complement strand
CCTGCGAAGGGGAGCTGTCAGCGAAGCTGACTGAGGGGTTCTTACAGCGACCAGTCAGCTATATACCCAACTGGTCAATGTGGCATAGTTTCGCGACCTGCGGCCTGCGAACAGCGGAGCCGAAGGCCCCATAATACAACGAAAGGAAGGAAAAGGTCATGAAGACCCGTGTTTATCCTACGTCACGTAAACTCTTTGGCTTACTCGGAGACGTGACCATCATTACCTTAACTTACATACTCCTGACCTATTTGATTATACCGCCAGGCGCACGGGCTATGAATCAAGCCTTATATTCCGGTATGTTGCCTGTGGCTGTCATCTTTTCAGTCATGATGTTCAGCATCAATGGCCTGTATACCATCGAGCACAAGCGATTCAGCGAAGTCCTCATCAGCCTGGCAGTCAGTCTATTCTTGGTTCTCATCCTCATCATGGCCTTGAGCTTCGTGATCCATGAATTCGCTTATTCCCGCGTCTTGATTGTCACCAGTACGGTTGTGCAATTCGTCTTGCTCAGTTTTTGGAAGCGGGCCGTCCAGCATTGGGAACAGAGCCTTCATCCCGTTCGCCAGGTCATGATTATAGGCAATGAAGAAGAATGTCGCCATGTCTATTATCGCATGAGTGCTCAGCCACAGCTTAAAATGCAGCTCCAGCACGTCATCATGGATCCGCAGACCGATTGGCGCCAGGAATTGGAAGCTTGTGATATCGATACGCTCATCATCTGCTCAGATATCCCCATTGCCACGAAAGCCAAAATCGTCAATTATTGTACGGATAAGGAAATTCAGCCATACATCATTCCCGGTTCTTATGAAATCTTTTGTAACGGCGCCATGCTCCAGAAAATCGATGACGTACCCGTCTTCCGGCCTAAGAGCCTGCGCCTCAGCGTAGAACAACGGGCGGTCAAGCGCACTGTCGACATCATCTTGGCTGGCATCGCCGCTATCTGTGCCTTGCCTTTCGCCATTCCCGTCGCCTTGGCCATCAAACTCGGTGACGGCGGTCCCGTCCTCTACAGCCAGGTCCGCGTCGGCCGTTTTGGCAAGGAATATAAGGTTTATAAATTCCGTTCCATGCGCGTCGATGCTGAAAAATACTCAGGTCCCCAGCTGGCCACCGAAGACGACCCGCGCATTACCAAAGTCGGCAAATTTATCCGCGCCACCAGGCTCGACGAACTGCCGCAGATCCTCAACGTCCTCAACGGCGACATGAGCCTCGTCGGTCCGAGACCGGAACGGCCGTACTTCGTCGAACAGTTCAAACAAGAAAACCCCGAATATGCCTATCGCCATAATGTTAAACCGGGTATTACCGGCCTGGCCCAGGTCTTTGCCAAGTACAACACAACGCCTTATGACAAACTCGTCTACGACCTCATGTACATCGAAAACTATAGCATCTTAGAAGACTTCGTCATCATGATCCAGACCATCAAGATCCTGGTCACCAAGAGCGCCACCGAAGGCAAAGACGTCAGCGGCAAAGACCTGGACCTAAGCAAATTCCAGCGCTAAAAAGCCCTCAAAGCCTCCCTTTAAAGCCTCCCCTGATAGGGGAGGTGCCACGAAGTGGCGGAGAGGTTTTGCATGGGGAGGTAGCCCAAAGGGCCTGAGAGAGCTATTGCTTAAATATTTTCATGAAATTATATTTATGAGGTGAATTTTTGTATGAAAATATTATTGGTTACATTTTCAGATAATGCGGACCATCAAGATACTACATTTGGTATGTATGAAGCATTGAGAAATGATAATGATATAGAAGCATTTTTATTAGCAATAAAAACCCCCCGGGTCTCTTTAGAAAAATCGGACCATACATGGTTAGTAGATTGTCCGAAACGGCCAGGTATTTGCAAAAAAACTTTTGATATTCCTTTGCTATTTTCAATTATTCACAAAATAAAGAAGCAACATTTTGATGCTGTTTATTTTGAAAGTTTACATGTGTGGAATTTGCCAATTATGGTGGCTATCAAAGGACATACCCATATATATCATGTTATTCATGATGTAATTCCTCATGAAAATGATTCGTCTTGGCGGCAAGTAGATTGGTTTAATAAAGTTTTAGTGCGATTGGCTGATACTATTGTGCTTAGGAATAGAAAATTTATTTCAACATTAATTTCTAGGTATAATGTTTCTCCCTCCAAAGTACATTATTTAGAGTTATGGAGGAGATATATAGAATATACGCCTTCAGTACATAGCCACAGAGTACTATTTTTTGGCAGGATGAATCCCTATAAAGGCATTGATAACTTATTAGAAATTGTAAAGAGATGTCCTAACTTGCAATTTGATATAGTTGGAAAAGTGGATCCGCAAGTGGAATCCATTGTTCAGCTATTAAAAAAAGAACCGAATGTTTCATTGATGAGTGGATATGTATCTGATCAAGATATGAAACGTTATTTTGTTAATTCTGATTGGGTTATTGTTCCATATAACTCAGCAACACAATCTGGCATTATAATTGATGCTTATAAATATTCAAGGCCGGTTATTGCATTTAATGTAGGAGCTATTTCCGAACAGGTTGTTCCTGGCAAAAGCGGATTTTTGATTGATTCAGGTAATATAGAAGCTTTTTCTCAGTGCTTACAAAAAGTCACTCAAATGAAAAATTCGTTTCATGAAAACCTCTGTAGGCAATCTTATGCTATTGGCTGTCAAAAGTATGCTGCTTCTGGAAAAGTTGAAGATTTTAAAAATTTTATTGAGGAGAATTTATGATTATTACTAGAACCCCGTTTCGCATGTCTTTCTTTGGCGGCGGTACGGACATGAAAGATTTTTTTCAAGAATATGGTGGGGCCGTTCTTTCGACTACGTTTGATAAATATTGTTATGTCAATGTTCGACATCTACCTCGGTTCTTTGACTATTCTACGGAAGTGGCTTATTCAAAAATTGAACGAGTTACTGCGCTTGAAGATATTCAACATCCAGCCGTTCGCAATGCGATGAAAATGTTGGATATGCATGAAATTCGTTTGACTTATGAAGCAGATTTACCGGCTCGTTCTGGGTTAGGAACCAGTTCTTCTTTTGCCGTAGGCATGTTGAATGCATTTCATGCCTTGAAGGGAAAGTATGTAGATAAGAAGCGATTGGCTGATGAAGCTATTTATTTAGAACGGGAATTATGCCAGGAAGAAGGTGGCTGGCAAGATCAGATTGCTGCTTCTTTTGGAGGCTTTAACCGCATTAATTTCAGTAAGGATGGCTATGATGTATTGCCAGTTATTATCAGCAAAGAACGCAAAGAACAATTAAATAAATCGTTAATGATGTTTTTTACTGGATTTACTCGTTTTTCTTCAGATGTACAGAAAGCAAATTCTGGCATGAGTCAAGAAAAAATTCGTCGTCTGCAAGAAATGCGGTTATTAGTGGATAAAGCTGAAGCTATTTTGACAGATAAACATAGTGATTTAGACGACTTCGGCAGGTTGCTGGATTATACTTGGCAATTGAAACGGAAAACGGGGAATGCAGTTACCAATAATAATATTGATTCGATTTATTCGGCGGGACTAAAGGCAGGAGCTCTCGGCGGTAAATTGTTAGGTGCTGGTGGCGGCGGGTTCTTATTATTCTATGTGCCTATTGATAAGCAGCCTAACATTCGAGAAGCGATGAAAGATTTATTGTATATTCCCTTCCGATTTGAAAATGGAGGGACACATGTTATTTATTACGCGGCTGAAGATTATCCGCCAAAGGAAGTGTAATTTATGAAAACGGTCATCATGGCTGGTGGTAAAGGAACTAGAATATCTTCGATTGCTTCAGATATTCCAAAACCGATGATTAAAATTGATGGCATTCCCATTTTGGAACGAGAAATTGACTGCTTAGTTCAGCAGGGATTTGATGACATCATCATTACGGTCAGCCATTTGGGCCATATCATTATGGACTATTTTGGCGATGGGAGTGGTACATCTCCTGTTACGGGAAAGCCTTTTGGGGCGCATATTGAGTACTATAATGAAGTACAGCCGTTAGGAAATGCGGGAGCTCTTTTCAAAATAAAAGATAAATTATCTGATACTTTTTTACTGTTGAACGCAGACGCAGCGTTTGATGTAGACTTTCATCGTCTCATTCAGGCTCATTATGATAAAGGCGGGTTGGTTACTTTATTTACTCATTCTAATAGTCATCCCTATGATAGTGGGCTGCTCATTACGGATGATAATGGTTGCGTCATTCAGTGGTTGACAAAAGAGGACCAGCGGCCAGAATGGTATGCAAATTGTGTAAATGCTGGATTGCATGTTCTTGATAAAAAAGTTTTAGATATGGATATCCATTCGGATAAAGTGGATTTAGACAGACAAATACTGAAACCTATGGCGGGAAGCGGTCAGCTTTATATTTACCAAAGTTCTGAGTATGTGGAAGATATGGGAACGCCAGCACGTTATGAAAAAGTCTGTAAAGCTTATCAAATCGGAATTGTTCAGGCACGCAACCTCCACAATAAACAAAAAGCTATTTTCTTGGATCGCGATGGCACTATTAATAAGTATGTAGGATATTTGACTGAGCCAGAAGAATTTGAATTATTGCCGGGCGTTGCTGAAGCCATCCGTAAAATTAATAATTCTGGGTATTTGGCTATTGTTGTGACCAATCAGCCTGGAATAGCCCAAGGGCGTCTTACCGTACAGACTTTGCATGTAATTCATAATAAGATGGAAACCCTTCTGGGACAGGAAGGCGCTTTTATTAATAAACTTTACTATTGTCCACATCACCCGGATAAAGGATTTGAAGGGGAAATTCCTGAATTAAAAATTCCTTGCTCATGTCGGAAACCCAAGCCAGGGATGCTCTTGCAGGCAGCTAAAGATTTTAATATTGATTTAGCAGCGTCGTGGATGATTGGTGACGACCAGCGAGATATTCTCACTGGGAAAAATGCAGGTTGTCATACAGCATTGATTGGAACGCAGGATTATGGTCAAGATGAGACTGTAACATCTTTATTAGCATTTGTTAACAAGATTTTTCATGACAGGTGAATCAGATGAATGAACGAGATTATATAACCAACTTAGTCGAACGATATCCGAAATTAAAACCGTGTGCAGAGAATATTTTTTCGGCTTATGAACTCATAAAAAATGCATATTTGCAAAAACATAAACTTTTGATTGCTGGCAATGGTGGATCGGCTGCCGATGCAGAACACATTTCGGGTGAATTGATGAAAAGCTTTAAGCTCAAACGTCCATTGCCGGAATCGCTAGTTGAAAAACTCATGCAGATTCATCCAGAAAAAGGGGCATACCTATCGAAAACCTTAGAGATGCCTTTGACGGCCATTCCTTTACTGGGAAATGATGCGTTGAATACAGCTTACATTAATGATGTTGGTGGTCCCGGTTTCTTTGCACAGCAGCTTTTAGGGCTGGGAAATGCCGGAGATGTTTTTTTAGGAATCTCTACGTCTGGCAATAGCGAAGATGTTCTGTATGCGGTTGTACTAGCCAAGGCAATGGATATGAAAGTTATTGCATTAACAGGAGCTAAAGGAGGTAAACTTAAATCTCTGGCAGATGTAGCTGTCTGTGTTTCGGAAACGGAAACCTTCATGATACAAGAACTTCATTTACCTGTTTATCATTGTTTATGTCTAATGTTAGAGAATTATTTTTTTGATTGAAAATGCGCTAATCAGAGATATAAACTGAGTGATATAGACAATTTCAGGAGGTAGCGAGTTTTGATAAAAAACGAACCTAAAGTACTTGTTGTTATTTTGAACTATAAAACGCCACAATTAACATTGGATTTGGTTGATTCGTTGAAAAAAATTAATTATCATCAATTTTCTATTATGGTGATAGATAATGCTTCTCCAGATGATTCAGCCCGAATATTGAGTGAATATGCCGACGATAAAGGGTATATATTTTATGCAAATCATATTAATGCTGGTTATGCGGCTGGAAATAATATTGGTATCCGTTATGCGATTCATCGTGGCTATAAATATACTTGGATTCTGAATAGTGATGTATTGCTCTTTGATTTGAATGTTCTGAAAATTATGGTACAGCGAGCAGAAAGCGACTCACAGATTGGCGTCGTTGGCCCACTTATTATTAGCCGGGATGGAAATGCGGTTGGGCCTTATATTTATCGCCCTACATTTTGGCGATGTACTTTAGGAATTTTTTCAGATAAAAGAAAGCGTATGAAAAATATCTATATTCCAAGAATCGTATATCGTGTCTATGGATGCTGTATGTTGCTCCGGAATGAAGCCATGGAAAAATGTGATTGTATGGATGAACGAACTTTTTTATACAGTGAAGAAGATATTCTGGCAGAACGTCTCTTGAAATATGGTTATTATGCATATTACGATCCAGCTACTAAGGTTAAGCATAATGAATCGTCATCCATGCACACATTGACTCTAGAACAAATTAGAAAAAAAGATAAGGAAGCTTCAAAAAGTAGAACGTTATACTTTAGGAAATATCTTGGATACAATATTCTTGAAGTTTGGGTAATTCATTGGGTGAAATGGATTATTTTTTTGTATAGTAAGTTAAAATAAAATTTTACTTTATTCAAATGGGATTAACTCAATGCTTATTCATATTCATAGTTTTTAAGTAAAGGAGAAAGTCATTGGTCTTATTATTCCTATATTTTCTTATCTTATATTACATAAGGAAAGAAATCAGGTTATGCAGTACTAAAGAATTCACGTATTTTACTGTATGTACCATAATATCTTGCTTTTTGGCTATTGCTTATCGAACATATTTGATATTGTCAGGCATAGAGTTGGGGTTAGCCAATTTGGATATGCGATACTATATGTCTTTAGCGGAAACCATACAAGATATGAGTTTTAATGATGGGTTTAATGCTATTTCTAGTCATTGGAATTTTATAAGTACAAATTTTATTCAGATTTGGGGATATAGATTTTATATCTATTTTTTGGTTTTTACGATTTTTAAATGGTCGTTTTTATCAACGGAGAGTTCGGTTTATTTAGTATCTATATGGCAACTTTTGCTTGCTGCTTATTGTATCCTAAAATTATACAATGTATTAAAGGATAAATTATTTACTTTTGGACATACAACGCTTCTCATTATGCTTTTAGCGCCCTCGATTTGGTATGGGTGTGTTCGATTACTTCGAGAGCCTTTTATGCTATTATTTATAACATTATCAATTTGTTGTATATGCAATAAGCAGAAGTTTTGGCTTCTTAAGTTATCCATATATCTTTTGTTTCTTTTTATATTGCGGCCCTATTATGCTGTTTTTATGATTCCTATATTACTTATGATAGATAATAAAATTAAGACAGCTTTTATTATAGAAGGGGGGATTTTTGTATTATTGGCAGTACTATGCATTATTCGTGGAGTAAACCCTCTTAGTATAGTAGGTGTCATACTTTCACCTAATTTTTTTAATCAAATAGAAAATATTTTGTTTGATTTATTTACAATTAATGGTGTTTCTGGAGAAATCCCTGTAATTAGTCTTATTGGCTCTATCTGGAACTTAATTGTTGTATATTATGTTGCACTTTCTATTTTCTTAAATCGGAATATTAGTGCAGTTTGCTGGTGTAATATTGGCATTATTTTAGATTTATGTATGACTTACGGATTAGCTTTTGGAGGATCTACTGAATTACGGCATAAAATATTTTTTATACTTCCTTTGATTATTATTCTCAATCATGGAGCATTGAGTCATATGAGCATAGCTGGGAGACAAAAGACTATTGTTATTTCGGGATTTCTTTTATTAAATTTAATGCTAGGATATACTTTAATTATGGTATCGATTTTTTAATTAGGTGGGATAAATATGTTAGTTAATTTTGCTATTCGAAAGGATTACTTAACAAATAGAGGCGGAGATACTTTTCAACTATTAAAAACTATTGAGTATTTGGAAAAGTACGGCGATATACACTGTAAAATAGTTTCTGATCCTGAAAAAATTGATTCTAACTTAGATATTTTACATATTTTTAATTTACAAAATGCCTCTTTGGCTTATACTATGGAACAAGCTGCCAAAAAAAAGAAAGCTAAAGTGGTGATTTCTCCTATTGTTTGGCATTTTGGGTATGCCAATTATGTAAATAAAATGATGCGGATATTTCATAACATGAATATAGTGCGTTTATTTAGAGGAATAAGCCCTTTGTTTGAAAAATATTCTATTTCCCATGGGAAAAAAATAAAAAAAATTATTTTGCAAAATGCAAACATTGTTATGCCTAATTCAATTGAAGAAGGAGAAATTTTAAAAAAACAATATAATGTAGATTTTAATGAAGTTGTTGTGCCTAACTGCGTAGATATTGGATTAAAAGAAAGGAATAAACAGTTACAGTTACCTAAAGATTTTATACTGGAAGTAGGAAGAATTGAACCTACAAAAAATCAGCTCTCGTTGATTGAAGCGATGATGAGTCATCCGGAAATTCCATTGGTTTTTGTAGGAAAACAAAATAAAAGGAAAAAGTTTTATGTCGATTTGTTGAAAAAGATGGCGAAAAAAAGAGGAAATACCTTTTTTATTGAAGAATTACCCCAAGAAGATTTGGCTGAATATTATAAAGCGGCAAAAGTTCATGTGCTTCCATCTTTTAGAGAATCCCCTGGTCTTGTAACATTAGAGGCGTTGTTTTATGGGTGTAACATTGTAGTATCTGATTATAAATTTTGCCCAGTTAATTATTACAGATTTGATGAAGTTGGATATATATGTGACCCTTATTCTACTAATAGTATTGAATCAGCTGTTCTTGAAGCGTATTATGCTCCATCTAAAGTTGTAGTACAGAATTATTTTGACTTTTTTAGTTATAAGAATGCGGCACATATTATTAGAGAAGCCTATATAAAGTTAATGAAGTAATATGCTGAAAATGATAGGATAGAAAGTATTAACAGCACTTTACAACTTTTACGCCGCCTCGTAAGTTGACGAAGCGAGTTTACACAAGGCCTGAACTAAGTGTTGGATTTTTGCGGTTTGGGCCTTGGAGACCAAAGTGTCCGAAATTATTTCACGCTGTATTTGCCAGCTTATATGGCTTCGTAGCTCTTGCGGACTGGCGTTTTGGTACTTTACAAAATGTTCATCCAGATATGGTAGTCTTTTCAAAATGATTATAAGACTAGTTGAGAATAACTGGTTTGGTCAACAGAAATTGTGTTTGCCGCATTGCAGTAGAAAAATATTGAGCAGATTCATTATAATTCAAAGTGTGGTTATGCGGTATTTATTCAAAAAGTTGTAAAATGCTGTTTTTATGTTGATGCAGATACTATTGTTGATGCGAGATTGGTAGCTGACTATATTGGGCACTCTTTGGATTATTGAACAAATGATGAACCAGCTGCTCGATGGAATAGCTTGCCATGAAATATTAAAAGATAAGGAGTCATCGAATGGATTCTATTGAATTATCTGTAATTATTCCTGCATATAATGCGGGTAAAACCATTGGGCGCTGCTTAGACTCATTATTGCAGTCTGTACAGCAAGCTCCGGTGGAAATCATCTGTGTTGATGATGGATCAAAGGATGATACTTGGGATATCTTGCAATCCTATTCAGAGAAATATGATTGCTTTCGCGTTTTCCATAAGGAAAATGGTGGAGTAGGATCGGCACGAAATTTAGGCTTATCTCAAGCGAATGGGGACTATATTGCATGGGTGGATTCAGATGATTATGTGACAGCGGATTGGTATGAAACGATTTATTCTGGATTGGAAAAATATAATCCCGATTGTCTCGTCTTCGATTATTTTTATACTCGGGACGATGTAGATGAACCACAGCATATTGCCCTGCCAGAAAAGGTGGATTTAAATGCTTTTGTTTACGAGCAGAGTCTTGAACGGGAATTGGAAAACTTTTTGTGGAACCAGGTAATTCGGGCATCGTTACTTAAAAAGGTGAAATTTAATGAAACGTATCATATGTTGGAGGACTATGATGTACTGACCTGGGTGACGCCAACATTTGAAAATATTGTACATGTCAATAAGTGCTTATATTATTATGTCCAAAACGAAAGCAGCTTGACTCATACCGTTTCATCGGAGGTTCTTTGGAATAATATAGACATTGTTAAAACAAGATATGATTATTATAGTGAACTAGGATTACATGTCAGTATTAATGATTATTTAATTCAAGTTGCTGCTTATTTATATAATAGTAAGAATAACAATTGTTCACAACAGAAAAAAAGAGTCATTCAGCTAAAGAAGTCATTACATCGTTATTGGAAAAATCTTTTTATTGATCACGATATTTCTTATAAATTAAAAATCAAGCTTGGATGTGCTATTATTGGGATAGAAGATATACTGTATATTTTATTAAAGCTGAAGAGGAGTCAGTGTTAGGAGGGTGATTATCATACGTATAGGGAAATTAACTATTGATGGATATTATAATTACGGAAATTTATTGCAGAACTATGCTTTACAACAAATATTATTGCAATATGCTGACACAGTTGATACTATTTGGCATGAACCAGATAATTTTTTGCCTTGCACAGGTCTTCCGTTTACATGGAAAGATCCTATTAAATTTATTTTAAATTGGAAAGATTATCGCCATACTTATTTGAAAAAACACTTAGGTTGTGAAATGGTTCGGCAAGGAAAATTAAAAGATTGGAGCGATCGCTATATACGGATTCGTTTTGGTGTAAAAAATTTAGCAGATATTGCAGAAGACTACGACTATTTTGTTGTTGGCAGCGATCAAGTGTGGAATCCTTACTTTGGTGATTTAAAAAATAATTTTTTATCTTTCGCTCCCTTTGAAAAAAGAATTGCGTATGCTGCCAGTATTGCATCGCCCGATATTCCTGAAGAAAAAGTGGAATTATATAGGCAAGGGTTAAAAGGGATGAAGTGGATTTCCATGCGTGAACAAGAAGGTGCCAATACAGTAAAGAAATTTACGGGACGAGATGTACCTGTTGTAGTGGATCCTACGATGTTACTGACTCCTGATGAATGGCGAAAAGTAAGCCGGCAGCCTGCTTGGTATCATGGTGATGACTATATTCTTACTTATTTTCTTGGAAAACGGCCAGATGTTGCAGTTCAGCAGGTTGCCAGTAAAAGTGGGCTGCCTGTTGTTAATCTCTTAGATGAGAATGTGTACGAACACTATGTTACAGGCGTCGATGAATTTATATGGGCTATTGAACATGCTAGTTTGATTTATACAGACTCATTCCATGGTACGGTGTTCTCTATTTTATTTCAAAAACCTTTTGTCGTATGTAATCGTGTAGGAGAAGGATGTACAAGTAAAATGTCATCGCGTATTGATACCTTATTGTCTTATTTTTCATTGGAAGGACGGAGAGGAACTCAAGAAAATAATTACCTAATTGATGATCCTATGCATATTTCATATGGTGATACACAAGCTGTTTTTCAGCGGGAATGGAAGCGAGCCGATACCTACTTGCGAAAGGCGTTGAATATTAAATGAATCAAAGACGATGGGGGGCCATCCTTTCCTATGTAAATATTATTGCGACGATTGTTGTCGGCTTAGTATATACACCTATCATGCTTCGCCTTCTGGGGCAGTCGGAATATGGCCTTTATTCCTTGATGGGGTCACTGGTAGGATATTTGAGTGTACTGGATATGGGCCTCGGCAATACTATTGTTCGTTATACGGCCAAAAATCGTGCTGATGGAACCGCAGAAATTGAAGGCAAATTAAATGGCCTGTTTTTGTTCATTTATTCCATTATTGGTATTGTGGCTTTAAGCGTGGGCTTGGTTTTATATGCCAATATTGAAAATCTTTTTGGAGCTACGCTTTCAACGGGAGAAATGCATCGGGCTCGCATCATGATGCTCCTTTTGATTTTTAATGTAGCTGTCTCTTTCCCACTTAGCATCTTTTCGTCTATCATGCAAGCCTATGAAAGATTTATTTTTTTGCGAGTTACCAATATTCTTCGAGTGTTACTCAACCCTTTGTTGGTATTGCCCTTTTTATATTGGGGATATGGTTCTGTCATGATGGTCGTCATTTCTACCATTTTAAATTTGGCTTGTTTATTGGCCAATTGCTTTTATTGTTTCCGCTATTTGGATGTCCATTTTTGCCGGGGAAAATTTGAAAAATCTTTCCTATATGAAGTGGCAGGATATTCCTTTTTTATTTTTCTTAATGCGATTATGGACAAGGTTTATTGGGGAACTGGCCAATTTGTTTTGGGGATTGTGTCTGGCACGATTCAAGTTGCTATCTATGCCATTGCAATGCAATTTATGATGATGTATATGAATTTTTCCACGGCTATTAGTTCTGTTATTTTACCCAAAGTTACCATGATGGTGGCAAAACATGTCAAGGTTTCTGAATTGACGGAGCTGATGATTCGCATTGGGCGTCTTCAATACTTGCTCGTCGGATATATCTTTATTATGTTCATATTAGTGGGTTCTGAATTCATTCAATTATGGGCAGGTCCTGCTTATTTGACGGCTTATCCTATTGTCATTTTATTGATGGCAGCTTTATTGATTCCTTTGGTGCAGAATGTAGGTATTTCTATTCTACAGGCGATGAACTTAAATCGATATCGGATGACAGCCTATACCATTTGTGCTGGAATTGCTTTGATAATTAGCTTTCCACTTGCTTATCAATTTGGCGGGATAGGATGTGCCATAGCTACAGCAGGATCTTTATTTATTAGCACGGGTATCATCATGAATCGTTATTATGCAAATGTCATTCATTTAGGGGTTCGTGAATTTTGGAAAAATATATTTTCCATGTCTAAAGGTATGGTGGTTTTGTTGATTTTGGGATTTTCTTTGAAGTATACTATGAATCTATCCTTATCATGGAAAAATTTTATATTTTATACAGGTATTAGTACTGTTTTTTATGCAGTTATTATGTACTTTTGGTGCATGAATGAATCAGAAAAAGCGTTGTGCCAACAAGTGATACGAAAAATACGGAGATAAATGAATGATTACTATAGAAAAGATGATTCAAGAAAATAGAGCTAATTGTGTAGGATGTTATGGCTGTTACAATATATGTCCGAAAAAAGCTATTGTAATGAAAGAAGATGAAGAAGGATTTCGCTATCCTATCGTTCAGAAAGAAAAGTGTATTCAATGCGAAGCTTGTAGTCATGTATGTCCCGTTATTGATTCTATTCCAGAGGCAAAAGGGAAAACACCAGATACGTATGCGGCTATTAATGAAGATTGGAATATTCGTCGTGAAAGTTCTTCGGGTGGGATTTTTTATTTATTGGCTAATTATGTATTGAAACAGGGCGGTGTAGTCTATGGAGCTGGATTTGATGAACAATGGGAGGTAGTGCATCAAGTAGCAGAAAATCAGGCGATGCTGGCTAATTTGCGTGTGTCCAAATATGTACAAAGTCGAATTGAAGATACTTACTATAAGGTCAAAAAAACTTTAGAATCGGACCGGCAAGCCCTATTTGTCGGTACTCCTTGCCAATGTGTTGCATTAAAGCGTTATCTTAAAAAAGAATATGCTAATCTCATTTTAGTAGATTTTATTTGTCATGGGGTACCGTCTCCCAAAGTATGGAGGAGATATCGTACTTGGAGAACGAAAGGGAAAGCAATAGAACGTATTTCTTTTAGAAACAAAAACCTTTCCTGGGAAAGGTATTTGTTATTATTCTCTTTTAAGAATAATAACAAATACCTGGCGGAAGATTTAAATCATGATTTGTATTTGAAGGGATTTTTGCAGAATTTATATTTACGCCCATCGTGTCATCAATGTAAATTCTGCCACAAACATCGACCGACTGATTTGACTTTGGCTGATTTTTGGGGAGTACAGGACGTATTACCGGAAATGTATGATGAAAAAGGAACCTCTTTAGTTTTCATCCATTCTGCGAAAGGAAAAGAACTTTTTGAATCGCTTCCGGCAAAAAAAATGAAGACAGAATTTGATAGAGCTATACAGTATAATCCATCTATGGTTAGACCTTCGATACCCTCAAAAAATCGTCAACGCTTTTTTGATGAATTTATAGCAGGACAGCAATCTATTGACCAAATTATTAAAGAAAATACAAAAATTCCCTTAGTGCAGCAGGTAAAAGGAATTCTATATCGTGTACTGCATCATATACCAGGAGCGGTATGGACGTATAGAAAAGTTAGAGGAAAATAGAAGATTACTGGTCACCTTTTAGGTAGTGTCAAGATTCTTTCGCAAATTCATTTCATCCGCCAGTAAATATCGTAATCAGATATATGGATTTTCCTCGTCATTTGGCTGCTCAATTTCCATCTTGAATAGATGCTCCATGTCCATATAGCGTTTTGAGCCCCATTCCGAGGCGGCAACATGACGAAGTCTGGCACAGACGAGCATCAAAGCACTGTTGCTGTCAGGAAAGGCACCAATGGCCCGTGTACGGCGGCGTATCTCGCGATTCACTCGTTCTGTTAGGTTATTTGTGCCTTTCATGCCTTCTGCGGCTTCGAGAATCTCACGGAACCCGTCTTTATTGACGCCAATAGCGACTAAAACGGAGACATTTTGAATCTCGCCACCCCAGTAGCGCTTGAGGTAAATGCCATCGACGTAAACATACGGATATTCCCCCGTTAAAGGACGCTGACGCCATTCCTCGATGTGCTTGTATGCCTTCTGGTTGAGATTGCTGATGGTGCCAGAGGAGACCTTTGTGCCCCAAAGCAATTCGGTGATATCTTCGACACAGCGCACGGATACGCCGGCCAGGTACATCTCAATAAGGGCTTCCTTGACAGAGCATTCACGGCGTTTATAGCGCTCGATGATGGCCGTCTCAAACTGGATGCCCTTGAGCTTCGGCACGCGTAATCTGACTTCGCCGGAAGTCGTGCCAAAATTCCGCTCGTAATGACCGGAACGGTAGCCCTTACGGTCTCCCGTTCGCTCATATTTGCCAGCGCGGACGAGTTCATCCGCCTCGTGGTCGAGCAGGGCGTTCAGTGGTTCCTCTACACTGTTGTGTACAAAATCCTTTAAATTATTCTTTATAAGATCCTCATTAAGTTGTATAATATTACTAGACATGGTCTATTGCCTCCTTACGAATTTTGTGTGGTAACTTAATTGTACTAGCGGCAATAGACTATGTCTATTTTTTATGAAATTGAATTTGCGAAATATATTTTACCTTATCCAAACGTATATTCTCTATCAAGGACTTAGATAAATTAATTGCAATATTAAGAAAGGAGCATTGACTTATGTATCAGACACTTTTCCTTATTGGAAATGGTTTTGATAAAGCACATGGTTTACCGACTGGGTACAACGATTTTAGAGATTATGTGGAAGAACGTGATTATCAATCTGTTTATGATTTTGTCACTTATGAATGCATGGCTAAGGGTGAAGATTGGAACCAGTTAGAGCAAGACTTAGGAAATTTTATGCCTGAAGGGGTAATTTCATCGTATGAAGATGAAATTACCAATGGATATGATGAGAATTATAGTGCAATGCCTAATATGGTGCATGCTTTGTCTGATAAAATTGCATGGATATCTGAGTGTTTTCGACTTGTTTTTTATGAATGGATAAATCAAGTCGATATAAGTACTCAAGTAAATATCAATTTTAAATCCTTGATTACATCTACGAATGGTTGTTTTTTGACTTTCAATTATACAAAAGTTTTAGAAAAAATATATCAGATTTCGCCGACTCGAATTTGTCATATTCATGGAAGCATAGATGATAAAAATTCTATTATATTAGGACATGGCGATGATTGGAGTTGTAAGCATCTAGAGGAAACACCTCTATCGGAATATGAGCATCTAAAAAATCATGGAAGTATGAATGAAATTTATGAGATTACCGAGTTAGAAGATTCTATACGGAATTCCTTGCGAAAAGATGTAGTAAAATGTTATTTATATCATCAGAATTTTTTTGAAAATTTAAGTCATATTAAGAAAGTTTTTTCTTTTGGCTTTTCATATAATGATATTGATTTATTCTATATAAAACGCATTATTGAACAAGCCAAAGACGATGTGCAATGGTATTTAGATGATTATGATGAACAAAAAAATAAATATTTTGAGAGCCACATTAGAAAATGTGGATTTAGAGGTTGCTTTGGTCGGTTTTCGATAAAATGATACGCAAATTCTTTAGCTGCTCAGTCTATCTACAATAACTGGAAATGGAACCAGGTCGTCAATCGTTATCTGCATACCACGGAAATAGGATTGATGAGACAGGAGACGGCGGAACTTATGCGGATAGTAGGAAACAAACTATTTAAAACGAAATCATAAAAATAATCCGGCTGCGGTGAATCACTGGGCCGGATTGTTTTATTAGAGTATAAGATGTCTTGACGCGATATTTGTTTTGCAATAAAATATTAAATTAACGAACGTATTTTCTGATTATTATATGAGGAAGGGGAGGAGTCTTATTGGGGTATGAATGCTTAGTGGCGTTAGATAAAAAATATGAAGATAAATTGAAGAATGCTACTTTGATTTTAGGTAATGGTTCCAGCATTTCTTACAGCTCAAAGTTTGATTATTCCAGTTTATATGATAAAGCTGCTTTTACTGATGAAGAAAAACAACTTTTTGATAAGTTTGATACGAATAATTTCGAATATATTTTAAGAAAGTTATTTCAAGCTGGTGAAGTAAATAAGGTTCTAGAACTTGATAAAGAAAAAAAGGTTAATTCTGTATATGAAAATATTCGATTGAAATTGATTGCGACAATAAGATGTATTCATCCCGTTATGAGCGATATTGATCCAGCTACTGTTCATGATAAGGTATTTAAATCTGATGGATTATAGATATATCATTGATTTGAATTATGACTTCTTATTATATTGGATTTTAAGTAATGATGGTTTTTTATCCTCTTTTTCAGTTGAAGGAAATGAGACGAGAAGAAATGTATTTCAAGGGAGACCTTTTCAATATTTCTATGATGGGTTTCGACAAACAATTGAAAATCATCTTTCTTTTGACTATGATTTTGTAGAAACAGAGATACAGAAAGAAGAGAAAACAGGAATATTTTATCCGCATGGAAATTTGTTATTTGTTCGAGATAAATTCAATGGAGAAACATTAAAAATAAAAAGTAATGGCGATTTATTTGACGTTGTTGATAAAGATTGGGAAAAGGGATATACTCCACTCTTTATTAGTGAAGGGACAGCTGAGAAAAAATTGAAGAGCATACGGAGTGTCCCTTACCTGAATTATGTTTATAACGAGATACTCAACAATCTTACTGATTTTATTGTCATTTATGGCTGGTCAATGGGAGATTGTGATAGCCATTTAATCAAGAAAATATTTTCCAATAAAAAAATTAAGACGGTTGCTATCTCTATTTATAACGGAAATAGAGACATACAAGCAATACAAGAAGAAAAAACAGCGATAGAAAGAAAAATAAAAAATTATAATGAAGCGATAGCGGTTGAATTCTGGGAGTGCTAACATTACAGCACTTTACAACTCTTACACTGCCTCAGAAGATGGCGACTCCAATTTACACGAAGTTTGAACTAAAGTCCGTTGAATTTTTTTTGTGATTTGGCCGTCCTGTTCACGGCGGGCTGCCTTGAACAGGATGGCCTCTACGACGGCCTCGAGTGGGGCATGTGTAAATATCAGTCAACTACTCCCGACTAAAGTCGGGAGCTTGTAAGTCGGAAC
>ULRW01064441.1_pt1 | contig 17846 bp, 18 predicted proteins | sample 1955581 | NCBI WGS metagenome assembly ULRW01 (sample SAMEA4835687, study PRJEB28245) | human gut metagenome | biome: gut microbiome; material: fecal sample | place: Denmark | collected 2008 | reverse complement strand
GAGATGCTCTCGGAGGAGGCCATGGCCCTGGTGGATACCATGGAGGAGGACAGCAGCTTTCGGGAGAGGTTGCTGGAGCTGCTGGGGGAACAGCACCAGGAGGAGCACAGCGGTGTGTTCACCAGCCGGGGCTACGCGGAGCCTGGCAGTGACTTCAAAGAGGTATATCGGAAGGGCGAGATGTTCTGCTTTGCCCGCCCCAGCGCCCCGGTGGTGCTGGAGGTACGCAAGGGATTTTTTGACGATCCCAGCTATGATAACGATAAGACCACTATCTTGAACCTCCCCGCTTCAGACGCCGACATCTGGCGGGCAGTGGGAGAGGTAGACGCGGCCTCACTGGACGAGTGCGCCTTCCGCTGTATCGACTGTGAGATCCCCTCTCTGCGAGATGCGGTCGATGACGCCATCGAACAGGAGGGCGGCATCGGCATGGCAAGCGAATTCGCAGCAAACCTGGCACAGAAAAAGCAGAGCTGGCATGAGGCGGACTGGGTCAAGTACAAGGCTCTGTTGTCTGTGGCCGGGTGCCCCAGCCTGCAGGACGCCATCCAGCTCATGCACGGTCTGGACGATTACGACCTCCGACCGGATGTGGCCGCGACCTGGGATTATGCGGAGGTGGTCTTGCGGGAGAAGTACCCGGATCTGCCGGAGGAACTGTTCCAGACACCCCAGGCCGCTATGGTTGGACGGCAGATGCTGGAGGAGAACCACGCGGCCATCACCGACTATGGCCTGTTCCGCCGGAAGGACAACGGCCAGCTGCCGGTCTTCCAGCGGGAGCCCCAGGCGATGGACAGTCCCCAGATGGGAGGGATGTGAGCATGCTGGATTTCGAGAGTCGACGCATCCGTGATCTGCGGGGGATCGACTTCTCCAAACTGGAATTTGAGGATCTCCGGTGGAAATACGGAACCTTCCAGAGCGTCAGCACCGGCTCCGGCTGCGATAAGAAGTACAGCTCCTGGTCCGGCGTCAAAACCCGCATCGGGGAGATCGAGGAGTCCGTCTGGTACCAGGCGGCGGAGAAGCTGATCCGAGGAAAGGGCGAACAGGAGCTGCTGGGATATTTGACCCAGTGGTGTTCAGAGCGGAACTTTCTCAAGGAATCCGCCGGTGAGATCCGGAAAAAGGCACTGCAGCTCCATGTTGACCGCATCTTCGATCATCCCCGCTGGGTAGACTTTGTCCCCTTCAACCGCCAGTACCGGCCGGAGATCTTGCAAACGGCCCATCTGGTGACCGTGGTCAACGAGTGCTGTCAAAAACCCGGCGTAGTCACTCAGGAACAGATCGATGCCTCTGACAATGGGAACGTCGCCTGCCCCTGCTGCGGCAGATGGAGTCCATTTCGCGTTCTTGAACAGGCGATTCAAACAGAGAGCGCGGCCGGGCAAACAGAGGAAGCAAAGGGAGGGATGCATCTGTGTTAAATCATCAGGACAGGCTGTTCGATCTGCTGGACGGCATGGAAATGACCAAATCGGAGCATGATTGGCTGGAGTTGCGGTTTGCCAATATGACAGAAAAAGAGAGGCTCCTGTTCACCGGCGCGCTGGAACTGGAGCGCCCGACGCAAGCTGACCGTGTGATGGAACTGGCGAACCAGCTTCCCTGCTTTGATCTGTACTACGGAGCCGGGGACGACGAGGCCCTGGGCCGGTTCGTCCTGGAACACCTGGAGCGCCCCTCACCGGAGGCTATTCCCTTCCTCAACGCGGAACAGGTAGGCACGGCCTACCGGGAACGGGACAAAGGGATCTTTTGCCAGGGTCACTATGTACGGAAATCCTCCCTCATGATCCCCATGCCGGAAACATCTCAGCTCCTTCAGCCGGCGGTCGGGGACTATGCCATCCGGGTCAGGCTGGCCAGTCGGGAAAACATGGAGGGTGTATGGGTGGGTTTCCCCGATACCGGGGACCACATGGACGCCGCCCACCCGGACGAACTGCTGCTGGGGCTGGACGAACTCCACGCGGAAACGCTCAGCGAATGCATCGTGCTGGAGGCGGACTGCTGCCTGCCCCAGCTGGAGGAGATCCCCGACCAGTATGCCTCCGCAGGTGAGCTGGTGCGCCACGCTATCGACTTCGGCTATGCCTGGGCGGAGCGGGGCCAGGGAGAACCCCACTGGCTGGACAAGTGGCAGGCGGTGCTGGAACTGGAGGACTGCCACCGGCTGGATCAGGCTCTGGATTATGCCCAGAACCTCCGGCAGTATGCCTTCGTCCCCCGTGGTTTAGACTTGGCGGAGTATGGCCGGGAACTGGCTGTCCGGGACGGCGTCATCCCAAAGTCCGGCCTGCTGGCGGAGTGCTTTGACTGCAGAGCCTACGCCGAGGAGTATATGAACCAGCACGGGCTGTCCGCCACAGACCACGGATATGTCGCGTGGAACGGCGGCGAGATCTCCTATGAGTACAGCCAGCCGAAGCAATCCAACAGCCCCTCCATGTCCATGTAACCGCCGCAATTTTGTTGGATATTGGTATGGCTATTCCGCCCGGAGTGTGGTAGTGTTTGCGGAAAAGGAGGCACAGCCGATGGACGAACGCAAACAAATCGCCGAAGATACCCTGGACCAGCTCATCGAGCAGGCTCTGCGGGAGTTGGACCGCGTCGAGCCGGATGGACTGGCAGAAGAAAGAATGTCCGATATCAGCGACGAGATCCGCCGTGACCTCCGGCTGGAGGAAACCCAGCGGACGCTGATGCTGGATTACATCACGCAGCTCAATCGCGTGGCGCAGAAACAGCGCCGCTGCCTCTACATCCAAGGGGCAAAGGACTGTGTCCAACTGCTGCGGGGTCTGGGGGTGATCAAATAAAATAAGCAGAACAGTATCTGAAATCATGCAGGGGCCGTTTTCCGAATGGGGACGGCCCCTTCTTTTTTTGCGCCCTTTTTCGGGAAATCAGGTCCCGGAAAGGAGCGACTATGGAAAAAGAACGGCTGGCGGAATATCTGGAGCAGTATCATCTGGGAGAGTTCAACGCCGCCACCAGCCGGGAACTGGAGCTGACCTTCGGCATCAAGGGCATCGAGGTGCGCCATCTGGTCAATCAGCTGCGGCGGGGCGGCGTACCCATCGCCACCAGCGGGAGCGGTTACTTCTACGCCGCCACAGAACAGGAGGTTCGGGCCACCATCGCCCATCTGACCCGGCGGATCAGTGGCATCGCCGCCGCTATCCGCGGGCTGAACCGCTCCCTGGAACGGTTCGACACGGAGCAGACCTGCCTCCCGCTGGACGGAGGTGATCCCCCCTGAACAGTTTTATGAGCTGGGTGGGCGGGAAGAAAGCTCTGCGGGAGGAAGTAGTGAAGCGATTTCCCCTGTTCTATGAGCGGTATGTGGAGGTGTTCGGAGGCGGCGGCTGGGTGCTGTTTCATAAAGCCCCCGGCAACGACTTCGAGGTCTACAACGACTACAACGGCCTCCTCGCCAACCTGTCCCGCTGTGTGCGGGACAAGCCGGATCTGCTGATCAACGCCCTGAAATATGTCCTCAATTCCAGGGAGGACTTCGAGCGGGCGCGGCTGGCTCTGCGCCGTAAGCGCACCACGGATATTCAGCGGGCGGCCTGGTTTTACCAGGTCATCCGCCAGAGCTACGCCGCCGCTCTCACCAGCTTTGCCAGCCAGCCTCACGATATGTGGAGCAACTTCCCGCTCATTGAGCAGGCCCACCGACGGCTGGCGGATGTGGTGGTGGAAAACCAAGACTTCCAAACACTGATCCGGCACTATGACCGCCCAGTGACCTTCTTCTACTGCGACCCACCCTACCACGCCACAGAGGGGTATTACCAGAACATCGGTGAGGACGGCTTCACGGAACGGGACCACATCCGCCTGCGGGATGCCCTGCTGTCCATGGAAGGCAAGTTCCTGCTGTCCTACAACGACGATGCCTTCATCCGGGGGCTGTACGATGCCCCCAGCATCCAGATCGAGCCGGTGACCCGGCTGAACAACATCCGACAGCGATACGACCCTAACTGCCAATTTTCCGAGCTGCTCATCGCCAACTATGACATGGCGGAGCGCGCTCATGCCACAACACAAATCAATCTGTTTGACTTTCAGAAGGGAGAATTTGATGAAACCTATGTATTTTAAGCTCTACCACAATCCTGAGAACAAGACCCTGACGATCCCCCGCGCTGCCCTCCAGCTCTCCGGCCTTGCGGACGCGGAGGAGCTGATCCTCCACACAGGCGGCGGATATGTCCTGGCGGCACGGAATGCATTGAGTACCCTGGAATGCCTGCACCTTCTCCAGTTCCTCACCTCCACTGCCGCATCTCTGCTCCTCCAGCTGGCGGTATTCAGCCAGGAAGGGGCGGAATTTCCCGAGTGTGAGGACACCCTTGAGGAGGAAGATGAAATGGACGATCCCGGCCTGACCATCCCCACCTGTCTACTGGAACTGGCCGGACTGGATGAGGCGGACAGCCTGGAGGCCGTTGCGGAGGACGGCCGGGTGATCGTATCCAAGGCAGAAGATGATGACCCCAGCGAGCACAGAGAGGAAGACCCGCTGCAGGAGTTCGACGAAGGCTTCCGCGCTATGCTCCAGGAGGGCAATGTGGACCTGGATGCCCTCCGGCGGCAGATGCGTCAGGAGAAAAATCATGCGTGAGACGTATCTCTACCCATATTCCGCGGAGGAGGCCTGCCGACGGGGAGAACAGTCTCTGTGGAGGGCCAGTTATCTGGAGAACATTGACTGCAAGGATGCCATTCAGAAAGCCGTACGACAGCACTACGACGGCGACCATCTGGACAAGAAATGCCTGACCGAAGTTATCCAAGAGTTCGGCTATAAGCGGACAGCCTGGGTGCTGGCCAACACGGTTCAGCAATTGGAATGGGGTGGCCAGTACAGTTCCGAGAATAAAGCATGGGCCAGTCAAATCTATATCCCACCAGATAAACTCCACAATCTCAGCTTTGTGGTGCCAACCCGCTCCGCTGTACTGGATGGAGTGGTGGACCAATACCGCACGGCATATCGGGCGCTTGGACTCTTTGGACCCAGCCAGTGTGAACCAAACTCCTTTGAAGATCTGAACTACGAGGGAAAGGTGCTGGTGCTCTCTTCGGATACCCTGAAGGAAACCTACTGGACACCCCAAGCTCAGCTCTGGTACGCCCACGATGGCTTTGGGTGCAGCCCCAAAGCCATTGGCCGTTCCATCCGCTGCACCTGCCTGGGGGATGGAGAGATGACCCGCTGGAACCGAACAGACTTTATCGGCGCGCTGAAGGACGAATTCCTTCCGGAGTGGGCAAAGGAAAAGCTGATGGAGCTGAAAGGGCAGGAACAGAACAACGACTCCCCCGCGATGGGTGGGATGACCATGGAATGAGGTGATTGATAGACATGAACATTTCCTATTACACCATTGACGATCTGCGCCTGCCCCCCAAGCGGTCTCTGCGAAAGGGCCGGAGCGTGGAGCAGTTTTCCACACTGGAGGAGGCTCTGGCCCGCTACCAATCCCTGCCTGCTGCCGGGATCAGAGTGCTGGGACTCACAGACGGAATCCATGTCCTGGAGCTGGTAAAGTGCCTTCCCCTGTTCCCGGACGATCAGGAAGGAGAAGATGTGCTGGCCTCGGACTACAGCTGTTTCCCCCTCTGGGCACAGGAACCGGAGGCCGCCAGCGCCACTGGCGCCTGTATCACGGCCATGGGCCTGCGCTATCGCATCAAAGGCAATGTAATCGAACCCATTCCCTCCCCGGATGGTCTGCCGCAGGACCTTCAGAGGAAATTTTTATGGCTGAATCTGTCCGGCGAGGCCCAGTCCGCCATCCGCCAGGTCTATGTGGCCGGGACAGGCTGGGGATCTCCCGGCATTCTGAATCGCAAAACCGAGCCGATGCCCTTGGTGTTGAAATATCGAGCCGATGGGATCAACGAGCAGGGCGCCTACCTCTCCCTGGAGGTAGAACCCTGGGAGTATGACCGGATAGCCCTCCACACCCTGGAACGGCTGAAAAAAGAGAAAGGGAGAAGTGAGCGATGAAACAGACTATCAACCATCAGAACCCCAATTTTGAGCAGCTGCCCATGCAGATCAATGTGAAGATCTACCGTCCCAGCGTCAAGGGCCCCATCCTGGCAGACGCCTCGGTCAACCTGAACGGGTGCTTCGCCATCCGCGGGGTCCAGGTGAAGGAGGGCAGAAACGGCCCCTTCGTCTCCATGCCCAGCCGCCAGGTCAAAGGCGAATATCGGGACATCTGTTTCCCCTGCACCCCGGAATTCAAACAGTCCTTCGACCAGGCCGTTTTGGACGCCTACCGGATGGAGCTGGATCAGGGACTCAACCAGCACCATAACGAGGCCACGGAGCAAAACAGCCCCGAGATGGACGGCATGTCGATGTGACAGGAAGGAGAGAAAGCTGATATGAAACGAAAACTCGCACTCTGTGCCGCGGTCCTGTGCCTGACCATGGCACTGTCCCCTTCCGCCTTCGCCGCGGAGTCGGTTGTGATTTCCCAGTCGTCTGCGCCCCCGGAGATCTGCTACCCCACCTCCGTGTCCCGGAGCGAGGATGGCACAGAGATCCGCAAGTATTATGACCTGGGGCCGGAGGAGGACCCCGCCGGCATTCCCCGGTCTGATTTCGAGCAGGATGGGTTCCGCTATACCCTCATCGACCTGCTCAAGCAGGAACTGCCGGAGAACGAGAGCCGTCAGCATACAGAGACCGTCTCTCTGGAGAGCAAGAGCAAGGACATGGAGTCCGTGCTGGCTCTGCTCCCCCAGGAGAAGGAGTTTATCACCGAGGACGGGCTCTCCGGCGTGCTGACCCTCCAGCTGGACACCGTCCAGGTGGAGGTGGCCGGATACGGGAGTTCTACCAGGGAGGTGTCTGCCACCAGGAGCTACCCCAATCTGGCCAGCCAGGATACCGCCAACATCCCCAAGACCATCGAGGACAATGGCCGCACCCTGACCCTCCAGAATATCAGCTGGCAGACGGACAATACCGCCAATACAGACGGCTACGCCATGGGAGACCGCTTTACGGCAGTCGCCACCTACACCGGCAGCGCCACCAGCAGCTATGTGACCGGCTACACGGTCACCGCCGATTACAGCGGCACCGTCAGCCGGATCGCCCTGAATAAGACCCGCTATGTGGCCATCTTCGAGGGTACAGCCATAGAGCCGCTGGTGCCGCTCCCTGATTCGGGCAGCAGTCCAGTCCAGTTTAACTGGGCCTATATCCTGGTGCCGCTGGGTGTGGTATTCGCTGCGGGCGGCGTCATTGGCGGATGCCTGCTCTACAAACGGAAGCATGAGAGTGAGGAGGAAACCGAATGAAAAAATTGTGTGCGTTTCTCTGCCTGATGTGCCTGACCGCCGCCTTGACAGTTCCCGCGAGCGCGGCGGGACCTCTTGAGTATTCCATCGACGCACCGGGCGATCCGGACTACGGCACCCCCACCTCCTTCGAGCCGGTTGCCACGGCAGACGGCGGGGCCAGGAAGAATGAGGACGTCAGTAAAAACGCCGCCCTGATCCCGCCTGGATTTGGTTCCGCCAGCGCCGATGCCCTGAACACCGGGACGCCCCTCACCCCCAACCTGGCCCCCGGCTCCATGCCCGCCACCGGCGCGGCGGTCAACGGCACCTCCGCCCCGGTCTTTGTCCCCGGAAGTACGATCCCCACTGTGAATACCCCTGCTGACCCGGAAACATCTGCTCCCTCCACCGGCTACACCGAAGTGACAAGCGACCTCTATTACTCTGGCGGCCACCTGGGAACGCTGAAGATCCCGGCCATCGGTTTAACTGTGAAGGTCTATGAGGGCACGGACAGCAAAACCCTGGCCAAGGGTGCCGGTCACTTCGAGGAAACCTCTATTTGGCGCGGAAATATTGCGGTGGCGGCGCACAACAGGGGCACCAACAACCATTTTGGGAAGATCCATACCCTGGAGCTGGGGGATGAGATCACCCTGACCACCAAGCTGGGGACCCGCACCTATGAGGTGGTGTCTGTTTCTAAAGTCTTGGAGACCGACCGAAGCGGCCTCGCCGCCACCACGGAAAACATGATCACCCTCTACACCTGTGTGATGAACCAGAGAGACTACCGTTGGTGCGTCAAAGCAGTGGCCCAATAAATACGCGGCATAATAACCTTGCGTTTCTATCATACTTATGATATAGTATTGATAGAATAGTAAGGAGGTGCTGTTGCTGTGCAGATCAAGGCTTCTACCGCGCTGCGAAATGAGTATCCCAAAATTTCGGAGCTGGCCCATGCTTCTGGAGAACCCGTTTTTATTACGAATAAAGGTGAGGCGGATCTGGTCGTTCTCAGTATAGAGGCATTTGAGGAACGTGAGAAGATGTTGGCACACCGGGCCAGTATTCTGGAGGCCGAGTTTTCCCGTCTCTCCGGCGCTCCGACGTATACCATGGATCAAGTCAATGCGATGGTAAAGGAGAAGTTCCGCCATGCCCAAAGCGAAAATTGAATTTCTCCAGGCGTCATGGCTGGATATTGACCGGATCTCGGATTTCTATCTGCGCGAGGTCGGTCCTGTATCCGCCGAAAAAGCCATCGATGAGATCATGGAGCATATCGGGATACTTGGTGAGCATCCTTATGCCGGACCGCTTCACCCAGATCCGGTGCTGGCCAAACAGGAATACCGCAAATTGGTGCTGACAAAAACCTATATTGCAGTTTACCGGGTTATTGGCGATACGGTCTATATCTATCGTGTTGTGAACGGAAAAACGGATTACCCAAGCTTATTCAAGTGATTTTCTGCAAGAGGGCTGTTCCTTTATAGGAGCAGCCCCTCTTTTCTACATCTGACAATCGCTCCGTGCTTTTCTCCGTTTTGCCAGTAATCTTTCTCTCGACTTTCGCTCGATTTTTCGGTATTGTGAGCTTAAAGAAATCGGCCACAATACTGCAAAGGAGGAACGGAGTTATGAGCAGAAAGAAAAATATCCTGATGGCCTCAGCGTGCATCGTCTTGGGCATGGCCCTGGCGGGCCCTGCGGCGCACGCGGCGGAGGAAGTCCTGACGGCGGTCCGCAGCACCCACCAGTTCTATCTGGATGGGGAGCAGATCCAGTTGGAGGCATACCTCATCAACGGCAATAACTATGTGAAACTGGCAGATGTGGGCGAGGCCCTGGACTTCAACGTCTATTGGGACGACGCGGTGCGGATTGAGAGCGGCGCACCCTACACCGGCCGCGCCTCGGAACAGGCGTCCGACCTGGAGCAGACGCGCCAGGACATCGCCGCGCTGGTCAATCAGGTGCGGCGTGAACACGGGCTCCCGGAGCTGGCTGTTGACCAGCGGCTGATGACTGCTGCCCAGGAGCTCTCTGGGAGGAAATACACCTGGCACCACAATCAGGAGGAGTGCGAGGCAGTGGCAAGAGCCGGATACCCCTATGGATTCCGCTCTAACCTCACGGTCTTCACCGGAGCCGCCGCCTCAGATATTGCTCAACAGGCGGTGGAGAACTGGGTGAACTCCCCCGGACACCTGCAGGCGATGCTCACGCCCAATGCGGACAGCCTCGGCGTGGGCGTCACTGTGGAACAGGGGGTCACCTATTGCTGCCTGTTCCTGGGTGACCCCACCACCTACAACCCCTACGGATAACCGCAAATCCAGCGGTACGGCCCCTCCTAAACAGGAGGGGCCGCTCTCTTTTTGCCTAAAATCCAGAAGAAACGGAGGTGAAGTCCATGAATTAAGCCGCTCCTATCCGGAGCAAGGACCGCTCTCCCGCAGCAGATGGGGGAGAAACCGACAAGACTTTGAATATCGGAACTGGAACAGGCCGTAGGGATACAGCACCCACGGCCTGTTTGCGTTCTGCCGGAATGCCCTGTCCCTTCGGCCCTTCCTTTTCCGAGGAAAGGAAAAGAACATGAAGAAACAGACGCATTCTCTGCCTGCCCGGATCCTCTCCATGCTGTTGGCGCTGGTGTGTATCCTGGGTCTGCTCCCCGGAGCGGCCCTGGCCGCCAGCCCGGACTCCATTGTCATGGAGGACTGCACCCATAACGGTGTCCACTATGAGTCGGCAGCCCTCGACACCTGCTGGCTCCACCAGATGAAATTTGACTACAACGGCGATACTGTCACAGGCTTTTGCGCCGACCACGGGGGCGGCATGGGCTGGTCGCTGGAGGGACACGAGTGGAATAACCCACAGCCCATCAGCGATCCTACCGTCAAAACCATGATGGCGTATTATTACGCCCACAGCCGCGGCATTTTTACAGACCAGGCTCATGCCCTGGGTGTGGATGAGGTCTGGGGCAGTGACTATACCTGGACCATGAACGCCTGGGTGCAGGCTATCATCTGGCGCCATGAGCAGAAGACGCTTGCCGCTGATCCCGTGGCTGCCTGCGCAGAGGAGCTGATGTATGTCTACAACAATCTGGAGCACAGCAGCTACACCAGCATTGACGATGTCGTAGACGGGACCTCTCTCCGGAACCGCGCCCAGTATATTCTCGATTTGGGCGCTCAGGGCGTATGGGGCGACTGCGAAGTCTTTGAATATACCTACGCTGGCCCCGGCTCCACACAGCATCCGGCCTATGACGTCCAGGGGATCATCATCGGTAATCTCACCGTCACCCATGAGCAGTATGAGCTGACCGTGAAGAAGGTGGACGCCACCAACCCCAGCAAGGGGCTCCCCGGCGCCCGGTTTCTCATTCAGAATGCCAATGGGACCTACTCCAAGGAGGTCGTGACCGGGGCAGACGGAACCTACACCCTCTCCCCCCTGGACGCAAATACCTATTCCGTCACGGAATTGGAGGCCCCGGAGGGGTACCAAATCGACAACCCCGGCCCCCAGTATGTGGTCCTGCCCAATGAAAACGGCAAAACGGTCACGGTCACCTTCACGGACACCCCCGAGATCACCAGCGAGGGATCCATCCGCAAGGTGGATGCGGACGATCCCACCAAGGGGCTGGCCGGCGCCGTCATCCGTATCGACGGTGTGGATAACAGCTTTACCGGCACCTACACCACCGGCGCAGGCGGCTATCTGGAGGACGTCCCCTGGGACACCATGCCCATCGGCTCCTTCGTGGCAACAGAGGTCACCCCGCCCACTGGCTACACCACCAGCAGCGATCCCAACAAAGTCCGCCAGGAGTTCTACTGGGACGGCAAAAGCGATGTGGATCTGGTCTTTGAAAATGATGCCAAGGTCAAGATCGAACTGCTGAAGGTGGACGATTCGGACAGCCCCATCGAGGGTGCTGTCTTCAATATCCTGAAGGACGGCCAGATCATCGGATCGGAGGCCACGGACGCCTCCGGCATCATCACCGTCACCGGCATCACTGAGGGCCTGTATGCCTTCGTAGAGGTCTCTGTCCCTGCGCCTTTTGCCCGGCTGACGGAGCCGGTGGTCGTCCATGTGGATCAGGCGGATATTGACGGCGGCACGATCTCCGTCACCGCGGTGGACCACGAGCTCCCCAATCTTACCATCCTCAAGCGGGACGGGCAGACCGGGGAAGTGGTTCCCGGCGCGGTGTTCGAGGTGAAGGGCATCCACCATGGCTACCACACGGACGTGACCACTGGGCCGGATGGCACCGCCACCCTGACTGGCCTCCCCGTAGACAGCTATGAGGTGACGGAGATCTCCGTCCCGGACCCCTATGTGGTGGCGGCAGAGCCGACCCAAACCATCTGGCTGGGCCCTGGTGATGATCAGCAGCTCATCTTCGACAATCTGAAGCAGCCCCAGCTCACCATCGCCAAGGTGGATGCCGCGGACTCCACCACCCCTATCCCCGGCACCGTGTTCCGCATCGAGGGTGTGGACAGCGACTACCTAAACACCGTGACCACCGGGCAGGATGGCACCGTCACTCTGCGAGTGGCTCCCGGCACCTTCCGGGTCACAGAGCTGTCTGTCCCGGCCCCTTATTATCTGCCGGACAAGGACGCGGACCGGGAGCAGACCATCTCCCTGAATGCAGGGGATGAGAAAAAGCTGGTCTTTGAAAACCACAAGGCCCCGGGGCTGACCATCTACAAGGTGGACTCTGTCGCCGGCGCTCCTGTGGAGGGGGCTCGTTTCCATGTGACCTACACCTCCACCGGCGAGGCGGCAGACGCACCTGAGAGCTACGATTTTGGGGAGATCCTCACCGATGCCAATGGCGAGATCAAGCTCCACGAGCAGGGCCAGCGACTGTACCCCGGCGAGTTCACCATCGAGGAGGTGGCGCCCGCCCCTGGATTCCAGCTCAGGGAGCCCACCAAGCAGACAGTCATCCTCCATGGCGGCGAGAGCAAGACGGTGCAATTTGAAAATGTGCCGCTCAATGCCATCATCGTGGAGAAATACGACAGCGTCACCGGCGAAGCCCTGGCCGGAGCCACCTTCCAATTGAGGTTCCTTGGCGGCACCAGCGGAACAGGCGGTACCATCATCGGTCAAAAAGTGACCGGGAAAAACGGCACCGCCATCTGGACCGGTCTCACCGCGGGCACCTATATTTTGGAAGAAGTCGATCCAGCGGATGGCTACAGCATCATCCAGAGCTCCGAGACCGTCTATTTGGCTGACAGCGGAGAGCAATCGGTCATTACAGTCCGGTTTGAAAATATGCCGGACGGGAACCTGCTGATCCGCAAGGTCTGCGCCACCAATCCCAGCGTGACCCTTCCCAATGCGGAATTTAAAATCGCATATGCGGACGGCACCCTCATTGGGGACTCCAATGGCATCTACCGGACGGACGAAAACGGCGAGATCCTGATTGAGGGCCTCCAGCCCGGAAAGAGCGTGGTCGTGACCGAGGTCACAGCCCCTCCGGGCTATCTCATCGACACCCAGTCTCAGACGGTGCAGATCAAAGAGGGGCGGACCGTGACCCTCACTTTCAAGAATCAACCGAAGGGAGAGTTAATCATCCAGAAGCGGGACAGCGCCACCGGCCAGCCTCTTCCTGGCGCAGAGTTCAGAGTAACGACAGCCGCCGGCTGCGAGGTTGGGCTGGACGGCGTCATCGGTGACTCCAACCTCACGCAGAATGGCATTTTCATCACCAATTCCGCAGGCGAGATCCACATCACCAATCTGGCACCCGGCGCATATGTCATTTCTGAAATCAAGGCCCCCCAGGGGTACGTCATGGATCAGGCATCCACCAATGTGGTCATCGGGGAGGGCGGTGACACCCAGACGGTGGTCATCACCAACTCCAAGGCCGGGTCCTTGGTCATCGATAAGCGGGATTCCCTGACGGGAGAGCCCCTGGAGGGGGTCACCTTCAAAGTGACCACCAGCACCGGCGAGTATGTACCCGACGAAAACGGCTACATCTCCAGCAACGGCCTCTATAAGACCGACAAGGACGGCATGATCCAGATCGATGGAGTGGTAGGTACCTTGGTGGTCACTGAAACAGCCACCATCCCCGGATATTCCATTGACCCCGCTACCCAGACCCAGACAGTCCAGGTCAACCCCAACGACACGCAGACGTTGACCTTCTACAACACCCCCAGCACCACCCTGATCATTGAAAAGTATATCGAGGGCACCACCACGCCCTTGGAGGGTGTGACTTTCCTGGTGACCGATTCCAGCGGTGCGGTGGTGGGCCCCAGCAACGGCGAGTACATCACTGACGAGAATGGCCGCATCGTCATCACGGATCTGGAACCGGGCACTACTGTCACCGCCCGAGAGGTCAAGGCCCTGGAGGGCTACGTCCTGGACACCGCCCCCAAGTCCATTGAGATCAAGGCGGGCGAGGTACAGACTTTGCGCTTTTATAATGAGGCAAAGGGAACCCTTGTGATCCGGAAACTGGACTCTGTGACCCATGAGCCGCTTGCCGGTGTGGAGTTTGAACTGACCTACGCCGAGGGCGGCTATGTAGACGACGCCAACGGCCACCTGTCCAGCAAGGGCCTCTACAAGACCAATGAAAATGGTGAGATCATGATTTCCGGCGTCACCGGCACCATCGTGGTCAAAGAGACCCAGACGATCCCTGGATACACTATCGATCCGGCTGACCAGAGTCAGACCGTCGTCGTCAACCCCGCGGACACCCAGACGTTGACCTTCTACAACCAGCCCATCGGAGGCGTGGAGATCATCAAAGTCAACGAGGCGGACCGGACAGAGCGTATCCCCAACACCACCTTCGAGATCCGCAAAGTGGACGATGAACTCATCGACACCGTGGCCACCGGCGAGGATGGCCGCGTCTTTGTCTCTCTGGAGGATGGTGCCTACTACGCCGTGGAGACCGAGGCGGCAGAGGGCTTCCAGGTGGATCCCACACCCCACTATTTCGAGGTGGAGGACGGCAAGACCGTCTCCCTGACGGTGACCAACAAGGCGTTCAGCGGCATCCTGATCCACAAGGTCGACGCGGACACCCGTGAGGGTATCTATGGTGTGACCTTCCTGCTCTATGACAGCAATAAAAACCCCATCGGGCAGTACACTTCGGATGACCGCGGCTATGTCTACATCGACGACCTGCCCAGCTCCGGACGCTACTACCTGCGGGAGCTGGAGAATGAGGGCTATATCGTGGATGAGCAGCTCAAGACCGTCTATGTCACCGACGGTACCACCACGGAGATCACCTGGGAAAACACCGCCATCACCGGCCAGATTCAGATCACCAAAACCAGCGCGGACTACAACTCCATGAACGGCTGGCCCGCCGGGACGCCCATTCCCAACACGGAGTTTGAGATCTACAACGCCCGGACCGGCAATTTGGTGGATACCATCAAGACAGACAAGAACGGCGTTGCCTCCTCCCGGCCTCTGCCTCTGGGCCGGTACAAAATTGTGGAATCCAAGGCAGCGGACTTTTACGGCCTGGACCAGACGCCCATCGAGGTGGAGATCGAGTACGCCGGCCAGATTGTCAAGGCGGCCATGACCAACAAGAGCCTGTACACCAACGTCTCCATCAAGAAAACCGGCTATGTGGAGGTCATGCCCAGCCAGCAGATCCGCTATGATTTCAGCGGCATCGGCAACAACTCCACCACCAGTCTGACCTCCTTCTACTGGCGCGACACCCTGCCTACCCAGGCGGTGCGGCTGGACAAGCTCGTCACCGGCACCTATAACGTTCCTGGAAACTACAAGGTGGTCTACAAGACCAATCTGAACCCCAGCTACCGGACCATGTACGACAACCTGAGCACCCAGCAGAACTATGTGCTGGATGCCTCTCCCGCCGCTCTGGGGCTGGCCTCCAATGAGGTCATCACCGAGTTCATGGTAGTGTTTGGGGTGGTACCCGCCAACTTCCGGCAGGTAGAGGCGCCGCAGGTGTACTGCAACGTGGTCTCCTGGCTCACCGGAGGAACTCAATTTGTGAACCAGGCAGACACAGGCGGCGTCTACAACGGCCAGTGGATCATGGCCACCTCCCGTTGGGTGACTAAGGTCTACAAGCCCTCGGAGCCTCTGCCCCGCACCGGCTACTAAGCAGCACCAATATCATTTGATCCAGAGGGCCGTCCCACGGGACGGCCCTCCATTCTTATAGACAGGAGGAAAACGATCATGAAACGTAAGCGCATTTTTCAGATGTTTCTCGTTGTTCTCGCCCTGGCCTTGTGTCTCTGCGTACCCGCTTTTGCAGCGGGCGGGGATGTGGCCGGTGCGGTAGAGCAGACCTGGACGGACGCCTCCAGCCAGATCAAGACCGTAGTGGACAATGTGGTTTTTCCCGCTTTGAGCATGGTGCTGGCCATCGCCTTCTTCGCCAAGCTCGCCATGGCGTACTTTGACTACCGCAAGCACGGCCAGTTCGAATGGGCAGGGCCCGTTATTTTGTTTGTCTGCCTGGTCTTCGTCCTCCTGGCCCCTAACTACATCTGGGGCATCATCGGGATTTAAGGGAGGATGCCATGCAGAGAGAAGAATTTGAAACTCGGATCCGAGAATTGCTGCCTGGCTCCTCCGAAATTGCCCTGGCAACCGTCACCACATATGCCGAGGAGCCGGATGAGCTGGCGATTGAACTATCTGACGGGGCTGGGCATTTCTATGACGCCTTCTATGTGAATCTGGCATTGGTTAGGCGGGACTACGGGGAGGATATTGCACAAAGCATATTCAACCACGGGGAACGGTATCTCTTCTACCCCTCGGAGCTGCGCGCTGTGGCAAGGCTGGTTGCGTCGGGCAGCTCTATGGAACAAATTATGGACTGCATCGAGACCTTCGGATGTGTGGTCACGAATGCCGAGAGCGCAGAGTCTCAGGAGATTCTGTCCCGGTTTCAAAACGGAGAGAGAGAAATCCTTGCGCTGCCCCTTTCCACCCCGCTCACAGAGACCTGCGGCATGGAAATGGGGTGAGGCGCTATCTTTATTCTTGATTTTGTGGCGTCCACTGTTATGGACAACCTCATCGACTGGTTTTATGGCCAGGTGGTAGGCTTTCTTGGAAACTTCTTTGCCGAGATGGGCAACATGGGCGTGGAGCTTTTCGACCTGGACTGGGTGCAGGCCATTGTCTTGTTTTTCTCCCAGTTGGGCTGGGCCCTGTTCGGCGTGAGTCTGGTGGTTTGTATTTTTGAATGTGGGATCGACTATACCACTGGCCGGGCCAATATCAAGGACACCGCCCTGAACATTCTGAAAGGGTTTCTGTCGGTATGCCTGTTTACCACCGTCCCGGTGCGGCTCTACTCCCTGTCGGTGACCCTACAGGGGACCTTTGCCTCCGGGCTCACCGGCTTTGGGACCAGTATTGGAACAGTGGGACAGCAAATCATCGAGGATCTCAACGGAGTGGAGAGTGTTACAGAGATGACAGGCACCGCGGGGGGCTTCGGATTGGGCGTCATTACCAGTCCCATCATGATCATCTTCTGCGTCATCCTCATGGCCTATGCGGTGATCAAGGTGTTCTTCTCCAATCTCAAGCGGGGCGGCATCCTGCTCATTCAGATCGCCGTGGGGAGCCTGTACATGTTCAGCATCCCAAGAGGCTACACAGATGGCTTTATCCAGTGGATCAAGCAGGTCATCGGCCTGTGCCTGACCGCCTTCCTGCAATCCACAATTTTGGTGGCGGGCCTTATGGTGTTCAAAGACCACGCCTTGCTGGGGCTGGGCCTCATGCTCTCCGCCAATGAGGTGCCCCGAATCGCAGGCACATTCGGTCTGGACACTACCACCAGGGCCAATATCATGAGCGCAGTCTATACCGCTCAGGCCGCCGTCAACACCACCAGGACAATCGTGCAGGCGGTGGCATCAAAATGAGCAATGTGGAGCTTGCGGCGGCGATGACCATGGGCAGCCTGTTTGATGGCATCGGTGGGTTCCCGCTGGGAGCAGCCAGATACGGCATCAAAACGATTTGGGCCAGTGAGATCGAACCGTTCCCTATGGAAGTGACAAAGCGGCGTTTCCCCAGTATGGTCCACAAGGGGGATATCACCAAGCTGAGCGGGAAATTGTTGTTCCCCGTGGATATCGTCTGCGGAGGCAGCCCATGTCAAGACCTCTCTGTCGCCGGAGCGAGGGCCGGATTATCCGGCGCCCGCTCCGGCCTTTTTATGGAGCAGATCCGCATCATCAAGGAGATGCGCACGGCAGAGCGGGAACGCGGCCGCACCGGAGTACAGATCCGCCCCCGGTATATGGCATGGGAGAACGTGCCTGGTGCTTTCAGCAGCGGATCACCCAAAGGTGAGGATTTCCGCATCGTACTGGAGGAGATCCTGCGGGTCTATGACGGAAGCGCGACGATCCCCAGGCCATTTCCTTATCCATGGCATGACGCGG
>ULRW01036783.1_pt1 | contig 18245 bp, 10 predicted proteins | sample 1955581 | NCBI WGS metagenome assembly ULRW01 (sample SAMEA4835687, study PRJEB28245) | human gut metagenome | biome: gut microbiome; material: fecal sample | place: Denmark | collected 2008 | reverse complement strand
AAATGGTCTGACAAACTGGCTAACGGATTCCGTTATAGCGTAGGCGTAGCACTCTCAGATGATAAGGCCAAAGTGGTGAGCTACCCTTCCAACCCTACGAATAAGATTGGTGACGGTGTATTGTATAAGGGATATACCGTAGGAGATATCTGGGGATACGTAACCGGAGGTATCCTTCAGGAAGGTGACTTCGACGGTGTAGGCGCAAATGGGAAACCGCTGTATCATGGGCCCTATTTCAAAGGCGGACAGGCTTATCCGGGCTACATTTGGTATCAAGATTTGGATCACGACGGCGTCATCACTACCGGCTTGAATACCGTAGACGATCCGGGTGACAGAAAAGTGATTGGCAACAATGCACCACGCTACCGCTACAACATCACCGCCAACTTCCAGTACAAAGGATTCGATCTCGATCTGATGTTCCAAGGTGTGGGCAAACGAGACTATTGGTTGTCGTCTACTTCCAGTTATTGGGGCAACGGAGCCGGTTCATGGGAAGTATACAACAACTCCTGGACTCCCGAAAGAACAGATGCCAAATTCCCAATGTATGGTTCCGGTACAGGCAGTTACGCCCAAACAGGTTATTTGCTTGATGCTTCCTATATCAAATTGAAACAAGTGATTCTGGGATATACATTCCCGAGAGCTTTAATCAACAAAATCGGTTTGGAGAAATTGAGATTGAATTTAGCCGCCTATAATCTGTTTACTATTTCGGATATGCCCAAGTATTATGATGCTGACTATCTCTCCGATGCGTATCCTCCGAAACGGACATTCAGCGTAGGTATTCAAGTAGGTTTTTAACGTTTTAAATCAATAGAGATTATGAAGAAATATTCAATTATAGCTTTACTTGTGACCTTGGTGGCATCTTTGTCGTCTTGTAATGACGACTTCATGCAACGAGATCCGATAGATGACATGGCTGACGGTACATTCTTTACAAAAGAAGCCGACTTACAGCTGTACTTGGACGGAATTTACAGATATTATGTATACGGACATGGAGTGAGTGGAACCAACAATACCTCGCACGATAAAGGTTTCTTGGCGGTAAAGGCAGGCAGCCAGATTATTTTTGGAGATGCATTCAGCGATAATACTGTATATGCGGGTAATATCGATGCTAAATTAGGCGGTACTTATGACACTCCGAACACAGCATCAAAGAATTTTGATGCGCCCTGGCAGTGGGAAAAACTTCGCAAGGTGAACTACTTCCTGAATCATTATGCGGAAGTAGGGGATCCGGAAACATTGAAGAAATATGCAGCTCAGGCCTATTTCTTCAAGGCATGGGACTATTACATCAAACTGGTGGCTCTGGGTGAAGTGCCTTGGTTGGATAAGGAACTGGATACAAGTTCACCGGAACTCTACGGCTCCCGCATGCCACGCACGGAATTGGTTACCAATATCCTGAAGTGTTTTGACTTTGCCATTGAAAATTTGGAGGATAACGACAATTCCTGTGGATATATCAACAAAGATATGGCATTATTCTTAAAAGCCCGCTTCTGTTTGTTCGAAGGAACCTTCCGGAAATATCATACAGAATTGAATCTGCAATCTACAGCCAACGAATTATTGGGTATGAGTCGTGACGCTGCCTGGACGATTATCGAGAAGAACAGATACTCCCTTTTCAAACATCCTACAGCAAAAGATTCTTATTGGCAACTGTTCGTACAAAAAGGTTCTCCCGAAACTGAGGGTAACAACGAAACCATCCTGTCACGTGTATACGACGGTGTTAAACTGGGACATGACAATCCGCGTTATTGGGGAATGAACAACCACACACGCTATTGCATGGGTGCTCCCGTAACTATGCTCGAAGACTATCTGTGCGAAGACGGACGTCCCATCTATATAGGAGGTGTGGAAGGCAGCTACGAGGTAAACCCTCTGTTCAAAGGATATGACGGAATGTGGGAGGAGTTGGACAACCGTGATCCCCGCTTGACGCAAACTGTTTGCAGACCGGGTGAATATGCGTCCATCTTTGATGCGGACGATAATACATATTCTTTGGAAGAATCCGGTATCATTTATCCAATGATTACGTATGATACAGGTGGCGGTTCTCCAATGAAGAAGTACAATTCAACGGTAACCGGCTATCGATTCATCAAACACTGGATGCCCGATTACGCTGAATGGGAAGCTAACCCAAAAGGTGTGCAAACAGCCCACATGTTCCGCTATGGAGAGTTGTTGCTGATTTACGCCGAAGCCAGAGCGGAATTAGGTGAAATTACCAACGACGATTTGGAGATCACCGTCAATGCCTTAAGAGAAAGAGCCGGATTTGATTTTGCCAAATACCCCAATGCCAAGCTGACTCTAACCAACATACCTGCTGACCCACGTCTGGACGCCATCTATGCAAAGTATCTGGATTATTCCGTTACTCCGATAATTCGCGAAATCAGACGTGAACGCCGTGTGGAAACAATGATGGAAGGCATGCGCTACGAAGATTTGATGAGATGGAAAGCCGGTAGGCTGTTCACGGTCCCTGTAAGAGGAATGAAGATGACGCAGGAGAAAATAGAATTGTACAGCAAAAACCGCAACGATGAAGTATATAAGGATTATCCCTACAAAGTAACAGTTCCTATAGGAGAGGTAGGTAATAAGGTGATTGTAGACGATGACGGTTTCATCATTCCTTATCCTACATCAACCACTGTTATCAAAGGCGTGCGACCTTGGGATGACAAACGTTACTATTATCCGATCCCTTTAAACGAGATGCTTATGAATCCGCTGCTGACGCAGAATCCAGGTTGGAAAGACATTAATAGATAACCGATAAATATAGCGTAAGATCATGAAAAAAAATATATATTTCTTAGCAGGAATGCTTTCGTTCGGGGCACTGTTTACGGGATGCGACGACGATGACTTTGGTAAAGCGGTGACCATTACCGTTGAAAATGCAACAAACCTTGAAAGCGATGTTTTCGGGGTCGACGTGACGGAAGGACAGCCCGTGCAACTGAAACCGTTCATCATGCCCGAAAGTGCGAGAGAAAATGCCGTCAGCTACCACTTTGCCGGAGAGCCTTCGGGTGCCATCGACTTAAGCGCGGACGGCTTGATTACCCCTAAACTGACCACACCTGCCGAAGGAAACATTCCATTTCCGTTGGGTACGGATACCATTATTGTAAGAGTTGACGACGGTTCGGGCACATTTGTCAGATACCCGATCAGAGTAATCAGTAAGATAGTACTTGTTTCGAGTATCACGATTCAGTCTGCCGGACAGAGTGTGGAAGTGGAAAATGGAAAGACCTTCAATTTGGCCCAGTATGTAACCATTAATCCAAACAATGCTACCGACAAGAGCGTCACTTATTCTTCTGCAGATGAAACTGTGGCTACAGTAGACCAAGACGGTTTGATAACCGTAATAGGAGAAGTGGGACAAACCACCGATATTTATATAACCGCCAACGACAGAGGGAAACAAACGGCTACTTGCAGAGTAAAGGTTGCCGCAGAAGCTCCTATGTATGTAGGCTTCCCCTTCTCGGACAACTGGAATTACTCATCCAATCTGGGAACCAAGGAAGGCGACATGAAAAACCTGTTCGATGATAAGAATTCAACATTCTGGGCACCCGAAATCATCACTCGTCCCATTTATGATCCGGTGTGCTACTTGGATCTCAATCTGGGGCAAATCATCAAATTCGGTCAATTAGGTTACAGGCACCGTAATCTGAATTATTCTCATCTGCAATGTCACACTTTCAAATTAGAAGCCAAAAAGGTGGAAAGTGACGCATGGACAGATCTAGGCGAATATGTAACAGAAGCCTTGAAGGTGGATGATTACCAGTTGTTCCAAGTTGAACCTACGGAAGCCCAATACATTAGAATAACCTTTATCAAAGGGCATCTGAGAAGCGGCTATACAGACTGGGATTACTCAGAAACCGGAAACGTTTCCGTGGGAGACTTACAGGTATTCATTTACAACAGATAATTACTTTTGTTAAAGTGTCGAGGGAAATCTTATTATGAGATTTCCCTCTTTCTTCAACGATAATAATTTCTTATAAAATATTTCCGTTTTCTTTCTTGCACATTCAAGGTTTTCTTGATAACTTGCCATTATATTTTTTCAGAATCCGCCGAATAATCTTTAATCCGATAGTTTATGTATGAAAAGCAAATACCTATTACTCTTTCTGGTCTTCATTTATCAAGCATCAGCTTCCTTTGCCACTGAAAAGTATAAGTTCAGAACCATGTCGCCCGATGGAGGGTTCTACTATGATGGAATAAAGGCGATAGAGCAAGACATAGAAGGTTTTATCTGGGTAATGATGGACTACGAGCTCTACCGTTTTGACGGCTATCACTATAAAAAGTACTATCCTTATTTTGCCTCGATTGCCCCAACAAAAAGATGGATATTCAACAATATAGCATCCGACGCCTCCGGTCATCTATATGTAAATACAAACAACGGACTATACCGTTATAAGCGCATCTCGGATAGGTTTGAGAAAATATATGATGCGGTTTCTCAAGTGAAGGTCGACAAAGCCGACAATGTCTGGATCAGATCTAAAAACAAATGGAGCATATTGGATTCCAATACAGGAGAAGTCAATACGCCTTACTATGACGAGAAAATTCCTGTTTATAGTAATCCAGTTTTCTGCCTCCACAACCAGGACCTATATACATTCATTTATCGGGAAATTTACCGTTACAATTATGCGGAGAGTAGGTTTGTTCTCTGTTTCACGCTCCCCAATACGGGCAGTGGTTATATTCGCTTTGCCCAGACGCATATGGGAAAGTTATGGGTATTTATTGATAAAGATGGATTATATAAGATTGACTTGTCATCTTTCAAGATTGAAGACCATTATAAACCTCTCCCTGAATATGACGACAGCTCATTGCGAGCATTTCATGTGGACAAGAAAGGGAATATTTGGTTAGGAACCATAAACGGATTGTACATACTCAATCCGTCAAGCAGAGAACTATCACTTTATAAACATTCCGGAACAGACCCCTTCAGTCTACCGAACAATTCCATTTGGGAAATCTATGAAGACAGGCAGGACAATGTTTGGATAGGCACCTATTCGGGCACTTTATCTTATGTAAACGTAAATGAAAACCATGCGTTCAGAACTTATCACACCCAGAACAGCGGTCTGAATTATGCTCCGGTAAGCGCGTTCGCCGAGGAGCAGGACTATATCTGGATAGGTACGGAAGGTGGAGGCATTAACCGGATGGATAAAGTCAACGGAGAAATAAGTGGCTTTACACTCCCGAACAACGTTACATCCAAGAATGTAAAATCGCTGGTGATTGACGCCGGACGCAATCTATGGATTTCGACATTCAGGGGCGGACTGGATCTTTATGATTCCAGACAGAATAAGGCAATCAATTACAAACATTCCAAAAAGGATTCCTGTTCCTTGCTGGTAGATGATATCCGAAAGACTGTTCTTGAAGGAGACTCGGGTATGTGGATATCGTATCAGTATCACAAGCCTGAAATATCCTATTTTTCTTTCCGCAGCAAGTCGTTCACCCATTTCAGCCTCGATAGCATACACGATTACGCCTACTTGTTCGACATCCTGAGGCAAGGAGAGAAGACACTATGGGCTATCAGCAATGAGGCCCTCTATCAGATGGACACGCACACACGTGCCGTGGAAAAGATCATTCCCAATGATTCCACATACCTGGGACTGTTTACTTTCTGCCTGGACGATTCCGGCAATATCTGGATCGGCACCATCGGCAATGGGCTTATTAAGTTCGACACCAACACCTCGCACTTCATCTCGCTGAAAAATGTATTGCAGCAGGACATCTACTCCATCTACAGCATTTGCTATGACAACGGGAATGTGTGGATGGGAACTGACAACGGTCTGTTTTGCTATAACATAGCCGACAACCAGCTGATGAGATTCGACAAAAGGGAAAATACGCAGGGACAAGTTTACTACCCACTGGCATCCATGAAGGGAAGAGACGGATTATTGTATTTCGGAGGAACAAATGGCTTTACCGTCATCAATCCGAAAAACATCTCGTACAACAGTTACAAGCCCAAAGCCATTATATCAGATTTCTTTATTGACCACCAAGTGGTTCATCCCAACTATACACTCAACGATACACTTAATTGTATTATCCTTGATTATGATCAGGTAAACTTCGGTTTTCAATTTTCTTCCGACAATTATCATATCCCTGAAAAAAACCGCTTCAAATACCGGCTGAAAGGATATAGTGATTCTTGGATCACTACAAATGCACAACAGCGCACAGTCATGTACTCGAAAGTACCTGCCGGTACGTATTACTTTGAAGTCTACGCTGCCAACAATGACGGTATCTGGAGTGACAAGCCCGCGGTGATAAAAGTGATAAGAAAGGTGGCCCCGTGGGTTAGTCTGCCAGCATACTTCCTTTATGTGCTGACGGTAATAGGAATCACTTACCTGATGTATCATCACTATGCCGAGAAGAAAAAACTGGAGATGCTGCTCTATCAAGAAAATATAGAAAAAGACCAAAAGGAGCAAATACATCAGGCACAGCTACGATTCTTTACCAACATATCACATGACTTCCGAACTCCACTATCTCTTATCCTTGCTGCACTGGACAAACTGAGACGTGAAGGATTGAAAGAATATTATTATCGTATATTGAACGGCAACGTGCAACGTTTACTGAATTTGGTAAACGAACTGATGGATTTTAGAACAGTAGAAAACGGTATGATGAAACTGGAATTGCAGCCACTGGACATCAACCGTTTCATAAAAGAAATCGCCAATGACTTCATCGACTATGCACGGCAACGAAATATCGACTTCCAGATACTATGCGACGAAAGCATGCCCACTGACGTTTATATAGACAAAAACATAGTGGAAAAAATTGTCATGAACTTGTTAAACAATGCTTTCAAATATACGCCTGACAGGGGAAGCATTATTTTAGAAACACGCTGCAGGAAAGCTTTTACATCCTTGTATAAGAACAGCTACACCGTAGGCGAAAGCACGAACGATGTCTTTTCTATCATCGTCAGTGATACGGGAGTAGGCATATCCCGAGAGTCCATAAGCAGTGTTTTCGAACGTTTTTATAAGGTAAATACAGTAAACGCCGACTCCCACCTGGGTACGGGAATAGGCCTGGCACTTGTAAAGAGCTTGGTATTGTTACAGAAAGGAACTATCTCCATCCACAGTGAGCGGGAAAAGGGCACGGACATGATTGTATACTTACCGCTTGACAGCAGTATCTTCAACGAAACTGATTTCATGAAACAGAAGGAAACGACACAAGAAACTATCATGGAAATTACAGACAAAGAAGCCCTGCCTGTCGATATTAAAGATATGGGAAGCGAATTCATGCCCGCAAACAAGAAAAAAATATTGATTACCGAAGATAATGATGACCTGAGGGTATTAATCGCCGAATCCCTATCCGATGAATTTCAGGTGATGCAGGCAAGAGATGGTGTTGAAGCTCTGAAGTTGATAGAGGATGTAGATTTTGATTTGGTTATAAGCGATATCATGATGCCTCACAAAGACGGGGTATCTTTGTGCAATGACATCAAGAAAGACATGAATACATCACATATTCCGGTCATTTTACTGACAGCCAAAACTAGTCTTGAAAGCAAGATCGAAGGAGTGGATTCGGGTGCCGACCTTTATTTCGAAAAGCCTATCGATTTGACCTATCTAAAATTGTCCATCCAAAACATATTCAGAAACCAGCAGCAGTTGAAGGAACATTATGCCAAGAATTATTATGCGGACAGCAGCGAGCTCTCTTCCAACGAGCAGGATGGTAAATTTCTAAAACACCTGATCACTTTTATCGAGGCTAATATGGACCAGTCTCAAATGGATGTCAATCAGATTGCCGAGGAATTGTTGATAAGCAGAAGCAAACTTTACACAAAGGTTAAGAGCCTGACCGGAAAGTCTGTTGTAGAATTTGTATTGAATTGTCGGTTACGCAAAGCTGCCAGATTGATTATTGAGGAAAATCTGACCATGAGGGAAGTGATGATGCAAATAGGTATAGAAAGTCAAGCCTATTTTACCAATTCATTTAAGAAAGTATTTGGTGAAACACCTACATCCTTCGCCGCAAAGCACAAAAAGTTGTCTAAAGGCGATTTAGATAAAACAAATGGCAAATAGAGTAAAACAAGGAAAGAGGAATTGCCTTCCTTTGCAAAAACTTATAAATTTAATAACATGAAAAAGATTTTGCAGGTAACCATTTTGTTTTCCTTATTGACTGTCGGTTCGTTTGCTCAAAAGCAACAACAAATATTACCGGCCGATCAGGAAATTCCTTTAAAATACGGTGCCGATCGTTTAGGTAAACGTTCAGATGCAGCCATGAAAAAATTCCGTGACAACAGATTGGGAGCTTTCATACATTGGGGGCTTTACGCCATTCCCGGAGGAGAATGGAACGGAAAAATGTACAATGGAGCAGCCGAGTGGTTGAAGTCGTGGGCCAAAGTTCCTGCAGATGAGTGGTTGAGGCTGATGGACCAATGGAATCCAGAAAAGTTCAATGCCAAAGTTTGGGCAAAGATGGCTCGAAAGATGGGAGTGAAATACGTGAAAATCACAACCAAGCATCATGAAGGTTTCTGTCTGTGGCCAAGTAAGTACAGTAATTATACAGTGGCTCAAACCCCTTATAAGAAAGATATTTTAGGCGAATTGGTAAAGGCCTACAATGATGAAGGTATTGACGTTCATTTCTACTTCTCGGTGATGGACTGGAGTCATCCAGACTACCGATATGACATCAAATCGAAAGATGATGAAGTTGCTTTTGCGCGTTTCCTTGAATTTACGGACAACCAGCTGAAAGAGCTTGCTACCCGTTATCCTACCGTAAAAGACTTCTGGTTTGACGGCACATGGGATGCCAGCATCAAGAAAAATGGCTGGTGGACAGCTCATGCCGAACAAATGTTGAAAGACCTGTTACCGGGCGTAACTATCAACAGTCGACTACGTGCCGATGATTACGGCAAGCGACACTTCGACAGTAACGGACACTTGATGGGAGATTATGAGTCAGGGTATGAGCGCCGCCTACCCGATCCAGTGAAAGACTTGAAAGTAACCCGCTGGGATTGGGAAGCATGTATGACCTTGCCCGAAAATCAATGGGGATATCACAAAGATTGGTCGTTGAGCTATGTGAAAACTCCCTTGGAAGTACTGGAACGCATAGTGCATGCCGTTTCAATGGGAGGAAACATGGTTGTGAACTTCGGACCGCAAGCCGACGGTGACTTCCGCCGGGAAGAAAAAGAAATGGCTGATGCCATTGGCAAATGGATGCAACAATATGGCGAGTGCATCTACGGATGTGATTACGCCGGTTGGGACAAACAACCCTGGGGATACTATACCCACAAGGGAAAAGAGGTATATATGATTGTCTTCAATCCTCCTTATTCCAAACACTTGGTGGTTAAAACCCCAAAGGGTACAAAAATTCTGAAAGCAACTGTGACAAACGGGAAAGAGGTGGCAGTGACAGAAACCGCCCGCAATGAATACAATGTGGATATGCCCGCAAAAGCCCCCGAAGGTCCCTTTGTCATCAAACTACAGATAGAGGAAAACGTAAGTTCCGCTGATAAATACCGTGATGCTTTGACTTGATTCTTATTTAATCTGATTATGTTATGAAAAGGCTTTCTCTTTTTATTTATTTCTTCCTGATAACGGTCCTGCAAGCTGCCGCACAGCAAAGCTTTGACAAGACTGCCGTAAAATCTGTCATGAAACGCGTGGCTGACTGGCAGATTGCCAATCCCAACAAAGGAGCAGAGCACGATGATTTAGACTGGACGCATGCAGCCCTGTACATGGGTATGTTGGACTGGGCAGAGCTAACAGAAAAAGAAGACAGCGACGATTCTTATTATCAGTGGTTGCTCCGTATCGGACAACGTAATCACTTCCAGATAGGTAAATGGATGTATCATGCTGATTTTATTGCCGTCGGACAGCCCTTTATCGACCTTTACTTGAAATATGGCAACAAGAAGATGATCGCTCCCGTCATGGCACGAGCCAACTGGGTAGTAGAAAATCCGGCTGAAACTACTTTGGAACTGGATTACGGCAAACTCGAAACTCTGGACCGATGGTCCTGGTGCGACGCATTGTTTATGGCTCCCCCCGTATATGCCAAACTATATGCGTTGACCAAGGACAAAAGGTATCTGGATTTCCTGAACAAGGAATACAAGGCCACTTATAATTATTTGTATGATAAAGAAGAGCATTTATTCTACCGTGACCATCGATATTTTGCCAAACGCGAAGCTAATGGTAAGAAAGTGTTTTGGGGACGTGGCAACGGTTGGGTGTTAGGAGGACTGGTCGAAATCCTTCAAGCTCTTCCTAAAGATGAATCCTCACGCACGTTTTATCAGGACTTATTTGTGGCATTGGCCACCCGTGTAGCCAGCCTGCAGAGTGCTGATGGATATTGGCATGCCAGCCTGCTCGATCCAGCGTCTTACCCATCGCCCGAAACAAGTGCAACCGGTTTTATCGTTTATGCACTTGCCTATGGCGTAAACGAAGGGGTGTTGGACAAAGCCACTTTTATGCCAACCATCGAAAAGGGGTGGAAAGCCTTATTAGATGCGGTCGAACCAGATGGTAAGTTAGGCTACGTACAACCCATCGGAGCTGATCCGCGTAAAGTGACGCGGGACATGACCGAAGTATATGGGACAGGGGCATTCCTGCTGTCCGGGTGTCAGATTTATAAGATGAAGTAAAATAAGTTAGATCTATCATGAAGAATTATACATTGTTTTTGTGGATTGCTTTGCTAATGTTAGGTATATCCGGTACGATAGGTGCACGTGAGGTAGCATCCTTCAACGACGGTTGGGAATTCAAGAAAGGTCCGTTTTCCAAAGAAGCGTTGCAGGCTGTACAGAAATGGAATTCAGACTGGCAGGAGGTATCCATCCCACATACTTGGAATGCGGACGACATGCAAAAGCAAGCCTCCGCTTTCTATGAAGGTGTAGGCTACTACCGCAAAAAGTTCACTTTCCCCGAAAATATGGAAGGCAAGCGCATCTTTCTACGCTTCGAGGGTGTAGGTTCTTATGCCGAAGTATATATCAATGGCTATCTGGCAGGAACACACAAAGGAGCTTACTCTGCTTTTGCATGCGAGATCAGCTCGCAAGTAAAATTCGGCAAGGAAAACGAAATTATAGTAAAGGCAGACAACTCCTCACGTCCCGATGTTATCCCCACGAACCACATTTTGTTCGGTGTTTATGGAGGTATTTACCGTCCCGTATGGCTGGTTGTTACGGAAACTTGCAGCATCATTGCAAACGACTGTGCCTCTCCGGGAGTGTATATTACCCAGAAAAATGTTTCAAAGAAGTCAGCCGAAGTGACTGTAAAAGTAAAGGTGGACAATGCAACCTTAGCTCCCGTCCCACTGGAACTAGAGAATGCAATATACGACAGGAACGGCAAATTGGTAAAGAAACATAGTCAGAATTTCGAACTTACTCCACAAGGAGTGCAGAACTATTCCTCACACTTCCGACTGAACAATCCCCATTTATGGCAAGGACGTGAAGACCCATATCTGTATAAAGTCGTTTCACGTCTCATGCAGAATGGACGCGTGATAGACGAAGTTATTCAGCCCCTGGGGATTCGCAAGTATGAAATCGTGGCAGGCAAAGGATTCTTCCTCAATGGAAAGAAGTACCCCATGCTGGGGGTAACCCGCCATCAAGACTGGTGGGGACTGGGTAGCGCCCTCACCAATAAAGAGCACGACTTCGACTTGGCACAAATTATGGATATCGGTGCAACCACCGTCCGCTTTGCACATTACCAACAGTCTGACTACATCTATTCACGCTGCGACACGCTGGGATTGGTAATCTGGGCAGAGATCCCCTTCGTGAACCGTGTCAGCGGCCAAGAGTGGGACAATGCCCACCAACAGATGCGCGAACTTATCCGTCAAAGCTTTAATCATCCCTCCATCTATGTATGGGGAATCCATAATGAAGTGTATCATCCGCATGGTTATACCGCCGCACTTACCCAATCCATTCACGACCTCTGCAAACTGGAGGATCCAGACCGCTACACGGTTGCGGTAAATGGTTACGGTCATGCCAATCACCCCGTCAACCAAAATGCGGATATACAGGGCATGAACCGTTACTTCGGTTGGTACGAACGGAAAATACAAGACATCAAGCCATGGATAGAGAAAATGGAAAAAGAATATCCTTGGCAACGCCTGATGCTGACAGAATATGGTGCAGACGCCAATATAGAACATCAGACGGAAATATTGGGCGATGCACTGAATTGGACAAGCCCTTTCTATCCGGAAACATTTCAAACTAAAACCCACGAATACCAATGGAGCATCATTGCCCAACATCCTTACATCATCGCTTCTTACCTGTGGAATATGTTCGACTTTGCAGTGCCAACATCAAAAAGAGGCAGTGTAGATGCCCGCAACATGAAAGGCATGATGACTTTCGATCGTAGAATCAAGAAAGATTCTTATTTCTGGTATAAGGCGAACTGGAGCAAGGAACCGGTTCTTTACCTGACACAGCGCCGGAATGCAGTGCGCGAGAAAAAAGAGACTTCCATTACAGTGTATTCCAATATCGGTACCCCCAAGGTGTATCTGAACGGGAAAGAATTGACCGGAGTGCGGAAAGGTTATACTGATGTACATTATATATTCGACAAGGTAGTGCTGGACGATGGCAAGAATGTACTGAAAGCATCCCTTCTCCATCAAGGAAAAGAATATACAGACGAAATAGAATGGAATTATAACGGAGAGTGCAACCGGGAGGCTGATTTCCTGGAGCATAAGAAAGAGCATGGTAGTTGGTAATTCCATAAAGAAAGAAATTATTATTATTACTGATAACATTAAATTAGGATTGAAGTATGAAGACTTTTAAGACCTTGCTGTTGGGACTTTGCATCGTGATGTGTGCATGCTCGACACAAACTCCCCGGCAAACCAATGAGTACGGCACTAATTGGCAGTGGGAAAACGGGACCATCGTAATAGAAACTCCCGAGCGTCCCACCGGCCAAAAAAGCGTGTTGGGACTGACTGTCCCGAAGATGGAAGTAGTACGCGTAGGATTCGTAGGACTGGGTATGCGCGGTCCCGGTGCGGTGGAACGTTTCACGCATATACCGGGTACACAAGTCGTGGCACTTTGTGATTATGAGCAGTCGCGCGCAGAGAGATGTCAGAAATACCTAAAGAAAGCATCCATGCCCAAAGCTGCCATCTATTCGGGAGAGAAAGGGTACGAAGAACTTTGTAAACGAGACGATATAGACTTGGTTTATATCGCTGCCGATTGGCTACATCACTTTCCCGTAGCCAAATACGCTTTGGAAAATGGCAAACATGTAGCGATCGAAGTACCTTCAGCAATGAATCTCCAGCAATGTTGGGACTTGATTAATATGAGCGAAAAGTATCGTAAGCACTGCATGATTCTAGAAAACTGCTGTTATGACTGGTTTGAAATGAACACGCTGAACATGGCACAGCAAGGGGTATTCGGTGAAGTAATTCGCGCACAAGGTGCCTACATTCACAACCTAAGCCCATTTTGGAATCATTATTGGAAGAACGGTGAGAATGACAAGCTGGGTTGGCGCTTGGACTACAATATGAGACATCGCGGGGATGTATATGCCACTCACGGTCTGGGTCCAGTAGCACAAGCGCTCGACATTCACCGTGGAGATCGCATGAAGACACTAGTGGCTATGGATACCAAGTCAGCCATAGGTAAAGCACTGGTAGAAGAAAGAGCAGATTCCATTTGTAATAACTTCCGCAATGGCGACCATACTACCACTCTGATTCGTACCGAAAACGGTAAAGTTATAGAAATCCAACATAATGTAATGACTCCGCAACCTTACAATCGCTTGTATCAACTTACGGGTACTAAAGGCTTTGCCAATAAATATCCGATCAGCGGTTATGCTCTTGATGCTAAACAGTTGACAGCTTCCGGAGTACAGCCCAAGATTGATGATTTAAATTCACATAGTTTCTTGCCTAAGAGTGAGATGGAGACTCTTGTAGCCAAGTACCAGCATCCGATATTGAAGAAATATGGTGAAATGGCTAAGGAAGTAGGGGGACATGGTGGCATGGATTTCATTATGGACTGCCGTCTAGTTTATTGCTTACAAAATGGTTTGCCATTGGATATGGATGTATACGATCTAGCAGAGTGGTGTTGTCTTGCCGAACTCGGAACACTCTCTATGGATAACAACTGTGCCGCCGTAGCATTTCCTGACTTTACCCGTGGAGAGTGGAATGTTGTAAAAGGTTACAAACACGCTTATGCAAGTCCTGAAGAAGAAAAAGCCGTAGCCGAGAAAGCAGCAGCTTTCACAGCCAAACTGAAGGAACAAGGAGAAAAAGAATGGGGGGAAACTGAGAATCAAGAAGCAAAATAGCAATATAGCTGAGAAAACGAAGTGAAAAGATATCGCCCCTTCTATTTCCGAAGGGGCGTTTTTTTATTCATCTTAATATACCGCTTCACCTCCTTCGGGCTTCTCACGATATTTTATATCAAAACGTCCTTCCTTGATACTTCCACCACTGAATGTACCACTAATAATGGTTCCATCCATACGGGTAATATAAGCTTCGCCATCGCCTAAATCTCCTTCATCAAGAACGGCATCTGTATAAGTACAAGTAGTACCCTGACGAGGATTCACAAGTACCAAATGCAAACTACTGAAGACACCGACTGCGGCATCAATCTCAACATAATGATTCTCTTCATCGTCAGAAAAACGAACAGAGGGTGTCCCATACCGTCCACTGGCATATACCCAGCCGTCAATCAGACAGCCTAACGTATTTGCCCCCGTAGTCGTAGCCTCCGGCATCAGTGTCGGATCAACAGTTTTGTCTTCATCACAAGCACAACAACAAACCAACAGGAATAGAAATAACAGTTTTTTCATAACGCCTAAAAATGATAGTTTAAACCGAAAAGTAAGGATAACTGTCCGAAATAACCGCTACCGGCTCTCGGACTCTCCACATCCCACTCCACATTATGATACTTCACCGAATAAGACTCGGAACTGGATGCCAGCCAGTTCACCCTGGCAGAAGCTCCCCAATGACTTGACAGAAAATACTCACCCGAGAGAGACAAGTTACCTGCAAACTTACTCATGGTAACTTTTCGAGGTTTATCATATACTGTACTCTTATCACGATAAAGTTGATATCCGATTCCACCGGAGAATTGAAGTTGATAATGCTTTTGCACCATAGTCAAGGCTACCTGAGGAGCCATATAATGCATATATATCTTATCTGCCCCAGTATCATGTGTGTTCTTATACGCACTTCCCTGATACAGAAATCCCAGCCCGAACTTCAGTTCCCTACCCGTAATCTGTCCAAGGTAGTTGACATCCCAGGCTACACCTTTTCGTAAGTCACTGCGATAGGTATCTGCCCTATCAGTAATTCCTACAAAGCGCCCCAGGTACCATGACGGTCCGGCATGAACGGAAAATGATGATCTTTTATCACCTGCACTTTGAGCGTATAAAGAGGCGCTTAATAACACCCCGACAAAGAAAGAAAGCAAGTATCTCATAATGATTTGTATAGCGTCTTTTCCTTATAAATACTCAAAAATCGAAAGTACTGCATTCGGATAATAACTATTTTTAATCAAAGTTATAAATCCGCATCTTCTTCAGCTACCTTTTCCGCTCTATATCCTGTGTACGAAAGAATGCCTCCGAATACCGGGCTCCCCAAAGTTCATAGCGTTCAAATTGCATTTCTACTTTACGGGTAAAGTTTATCCAGTCTTTCTTCTCTAACGGCGACCATACATTCTCAGCCAGTGCCGACATCCGCGGGAAGATGGCAAACTCAGCCTTCCAGGTTGTAGGAATATATTCCGTCCAAAGGCACCCTTGTGCACCCCATACAAGTTCTTGTTGCTCCGTAGTCAACGAATCGGGCACAATCTGAAATTCATAGACCTTCTCCAATGACAACGGGCCACGAGGACCTATTTCCGACTGGATACGACTTTCCTTCAGATTGAAATACGACCAGGCAGAACAGGTAAATATAGTACGATGATTGGTCCGCACTGCCTTTTTTCCAAATTCAGGCCGACGCCAGTTCATTACAATACAATCTTCAGAAATACCTCCTTCAAGGATCTCATCCCAACCAATCAACGTTTTACCTTTCGCGTTTACCACCTTCTGCACATAATGGATGAAATAGCTTTGCAATGCCTTTTCGTCTTTCAACTCATGTTCACGCATAAACTGTTGCGTCTCTTCGGATTCCTGCCACCAGCGCTTGGCACACTCGTCGCCACCCACATGAATATATTGACCGGGAAAGAGATCGCATAATTCAGAAAACACATCTTTCAGGAAGTCAAAGACTTCAGGTTTTGGTGCCAGTACATTATTGAATTTATTGAAGATCCCCCACGTCAATGCTGCCTTTTTAGGTTCATTCGGCGTAGTACTGAACTGTGGGTAAGTGGCAAGTACTGCCATACAATGCCCGGGAATATCTATCTCAGGAATCACTGTGATATGACGTTCAGCAGCATAACGTACAATTTCGTGTACATCTTCATGGGTATAATAACCGCCGTAGGGTAACGGTTGATACTTTCCAGGATAAAGTCCGAAAATCTCTCCCTCGCGGATAGAACCTTTCTCCGTCAGTTCCGGGCGGCATTTCATCTCAACACGCCAAGCCTGATCATCTGTCAGATGCCAATGAAAATAGTTGAGTTTATGAAGCGCAAGGTAATCAATATACTTTTTGATGAAACCTACGGGAAAGAAATGACGTACCACATCCAAATGCATACCACGATAAGGGAAACGCGGATAATCGATAATTTTCAGAGTCGGAAGGATAGGCAACACACCCGCACGGGTGGGCAATAATTGTATAAGCGTCTGAACACCATAGAAGACACCCGCCTCATCATTTCCTTCAATACGTACACCACCTACAGGGGTAATCTCCAACTGATAACCTCCTGGAATCTCTCCATTCTTTTGATTTTTCAGAATGATACAAGGTTGGTCACCCGGCTTCGAAAGTATTGTTTCTACAGCAGACGAAAGTTTCTTTCGGGATTTACCTGATTTTGGAAGATCCACTTGCAAGGGGATACCGAGATAGCGCTCCATATAATCAGCCAGATAGGTAGCCGAAAGTGCCAACGTTGGTTCTGACATACGAATGACCGTATTACGTTGAATCAAATACTCTCCCTGTCCGGTTACAGTTATCTCCACCGGTTCGGGAATAATGCTAAAAGTTTTCTCCTGTGCCTGCCCGGCAAGCGCAGTTGCAGCGAAGGTTGCAGCCATAATTTTCTTTAAGTACATAGATGATGATGTATATTATATTGCAAATATAACCCTTTTGCAGAAAGATGTTTAAGATTTCCAATCCCTTTTTTGACGAAAAAAGAAAGTACAACATTGAACACATACCACACAAGTGTTTAATGTATACCATACAAGTATTTCATATCTGTAACACAAGTGACTTATTTGTAGGATACAAGTATTACATAAGTACCTTAATTAATAAGCCTTCCGTCCATATAGCAAGGTGATAAATCAATATTGAAAGAGTATAATTTAATATTATAGAGGCAAACAACTCATTTGCATCGTGAAAATAAAACTGAAAGAATAGCATCCTTCATTTTTCTCACTATACCCTTCCACCCGCTAAGGCCGATGAATAAGGAAGTGTAGAAGTGTGGAAGGGAATTAAGTTTTCATTGTTTCAAGTCAATAAATTAAAGAAGTACCAAAACTTATGCACTATAACCTCACCTACTCCTAGGATCTCATATAAAAGTACTTTTGAGTTTTTGACTTGTAACAAAACACATTAATAGTAGCTTTCATACATTTTCCGGTTTAACTCTTGGTTTACATGAACTGCATAATTCGTAGGAAATGTGACTTAATTTAATGCTAAAGGAAAGTTCTTCGGATCAACGTAAAAACCTGAGGGGGAAATTTAAAAATTAGTAT